>Ga0247823_10000436_pt1 | contig 35602 bp, 37 predicted proteins | sample 13C_PalmiticAcid_2_FD_192426 | JGI IMG/M metagenome (GOLD analysis project Ga0247823, IMG submission 192426) | Soil microbial communities from agricultural site in Penn Yan, New York, United States - 13C_PalmiticAcid_Day30 | ecosystem: Environmental > Terrestrial > Soil > Agricultural land...
GCCGAGGGTGGGGAGGCTGGGACGTCGGCGTTGGCATCGACTCGAGAAGGGGACGGCGATGGGAGGCCGCCGGACGAGGAGATGCGCACGCCGTGGAGTGCGGGCGGCGTGCCGTCGTTTCAACCGATGGACGAGGGTTTGATGAATGAGGCGTTTTTCGAGTGTTTCCAGGACATGACGGCCATGAACCAAGACTTGTTTAACATGCTGGATCTCGAAATGGGGGGGTTTGGGACAGAGGGGAACATGTATCATTTGTAAGGGCTACGATTCAATGGATACTGAACGATTTATTAGGTATGGGCAAATGTCAAAGATCCCAAAATGGACAGGCCATGATGCCTTCTCTACCTTACCCTACTCCCCGAGCTCTGCAGCACCCACCTGCGCAGAATAACGGTCTTGCCCCCATTCTTAAGCACCTCCAGCACCGGTCTCGGAAACCTCTGGCAAATAATCCTCCTCTCGAGGGTCCCGTGCCCCCGACCAGCCCCCCTCTCTGTCCATATACGCTAGGGCGCCCGACGCCTGCAACCGCGTTGCGTCCCACATGACGAACCCCCATCGACGGAATGTTCTACGCACACAATGTCCAAACAAATTGCTTGCCTCGCCCTCCCACAGGACAACCCAGGCAAGCGGGGGAAGGTCCGGGCTATCCTTGTCAAAGGGTGTTTTCTCCCTTCTGTCCTGCGCAGCATCATGCTCGGAGTACCACAGCTCCCGGCGAACCTCGTCATGAAAGAGCGTATCGTCCATCCACCCGTAGAAGCGGTCGTCCCCAGTATCGGGCCACGAAAACAACTCGATACTCTGTCGCACGAGCTGCACGAGCGCGTCATGGTCTTTGGTCTTACAAATGGCGGACAACACGGGGAGACCGAGGCGGAGCATGTATTCCAACGAGTCGGTGTTGATATCTACACGGTCTGTCAGTGGTGTTTTGCTGACACAGCGCCATCGGGAGGGTGGTGCGCTCGCAGGAAAGCTGGCCAGGCTTACGTTCTTTTACTCCCGAAAAAAACAACAAGTCCTCGTTCAGCTCTGTCATGTCGATGTGTCGATACTTAGGATTGCGCTCCTCGTCCAAATCCCAAGCGACTTGGTGAAACACGCCACCATACGTGTCCTTGGCGAACTCTTGAATACACAGGATCTCCTCAACCTGGAAACCCTGAAAAAGGCAGAGAACACGCAGACGCTGAACATGGTCGGTGATATACCATGGTATCGCGCGTCCTTCTCCATGCGACGAACAGAGATTGCAAAACAGCTGATAGCGGTACAGGCCGCGTTGAATCCGGTGCGTCTCTGTTGTGCTGAGGGGCCACTGCTCGGGGGAGGAAGACAAGGCGGCCAAGGCCCAACTCGCGTACCGCTCGGTAAGAGGCTCGACGACGGACCGGTGGAAACGGATCAGCTGGACGACTTCCTCCAAAGACAACTGGGCGGCCAGGTCAGACGCTGCAAGAGTCGTGCGTCGGTGCTGGTAGGCGTCGACCAAGTCCCAGATCATGGGCACAGTGCGGGTCAGCAGGAAGTCACGGCGCCCGGCGAGGTAGGCAGCATGCGCGTCGAGCAGCACGCAGCCGAAGATGTGTTGGACAACACCCCGCAGAATCCAGAGCCGGTCCTGGACGTAGACGCTGTGAAACCGGGGGGAGGCGTGAACAAGCGCGGTCAACGTATCCAAGGTGGGCGCGTGCGACATGATGAGGCGCTGGATCTCGTATGGCAGGTTCTCGAGCGATGGCGGTGCTAGAGACAGTGAAGAGGCCGAGGTTGGAAGCACTGGTTGCGGTTGTGGTTCCTCTGCCTCTGTTGTCACTCCGGGCCCAGGACATGGTGCTGTTGCCTCGGTTGTCTTTTGGTTCTTGTCGCTTTCCTTGGGCGCGATGGTGGCGGGAGCTTCCTTGGAGGGTCGTGTAAAAATGGAGCGGAAAGCAGAGAGGCCGCAACAGCTCGTGTGGCGACCCATGGCAAAAGAAACCGAAGTTGATTAAGCGTGAAGTTGGGATGTCGGGATGCAATTCAGCACCCTTAAGATGGAGACTGAGTCGATCCAACACGAGTGACTCAGTGAGTAGAGGTAATGAACCAGGCAGGTACAGATAATCCTCTGCACTGCATGAGAAACAGTGCGGAACTGAAGCTGAAGACAGTACTGATTGGCCCAAAAGTCACAAACAGTTGAACATATCCTGCGCCACCAAATCTACCTCTGCGCCGATTTATACGAGTTCAAAGGGAGAAATCTACATTGGAAACTGGAAACTGGCAGTGTAGGAATAATTATGATGGGAATGTGCTGATCCTTCACAGCACCAACCCCAACCCTAAACGGCGTAGAACACACAACCTTGAGAGTTGAGAAGACTTTGACTCATTCTCTCGAAAATGTCCAGTTCCCATTAGTATGTCCTCGACTAACCAACGACAACAAGCGGCCGCGCCGAGTCACGATTCACGATTCACGAAACATGCCCGCCATGCCGGCCTGAGTCACTTTGATCCGCCGCGGCCGAGCGATCCAACACTGCCTTGCACCCATCCACTCTCATTCTGCACTGACTTCACCAAGTCCCTCTTCACCGAGTAGCTGTGTAGCCTGCCGGGGAGCATGGGCAACATTGTACTCGCTAAGGATACTTCCTGTGGGAGTCCGCTTCCAATTTCCCCCCGCAAGACCTGATCCTCGCCGCGAGGGACCCACTCGGTCCGCGTGGTGCCCGGGCCGGCCGGGGAAACCGGGGAATCGGGGAATCTGCGGGGTATGGGGACTTCGGAGAGATGTGCCCAGAACTGTTCGTCTTGGAGTAGGGACTGAACCTCATCGGCATATATGACCACTGGTTTCCCAGATCTCATCTTGTTGCTATGCTGACAATGTGAGCATGACTAAGAAACACCTCTGACAACACAACGACTAGACCACGATGGCACCCTCTTCAGACTCCCAGAAACCAGCAGCGCTGCACTTCCCGGACTACCCACAGTTTTCCGCCTTCATGAAACCATGCCGTGTGGAAGGGGAAGTGCCAAACCTCGAAGTCTACGGCGAGATTCCGCCCGAGATTGACGGCACCTTCTACCGGGTCATGCCAGACCCCCAGTTTGTCCCCTTCATCGAGAACGATCCGGTACGGGCCAAACCAGACTGCAACCCCTGAATGTTCAGTGATCCGTGTTGCTGACAAGCACCGCAGTGGTTCAACGGTGACGGCAACATCAGCGCCTTCACCGTCAAGGACGGCCGCGTCTCGTTCCGCCAGCGCTATGTGCGGACCGAGAAGTTCACGCGCGAGCGCGAGGCCCAGCGCGCCCTGCTCGGCAAGTACCGGAACAAGTACACCGACGCCGTCGAGTTCCAGATCCGCACCACCGCCAACACAAACGTCGTCCACTTCAACGGCAAGCTGCTGGCTCTCAAGGAGGACGCGCCGCCCTACGCCCTCGACCCCGAGACCCTCGAGACGCACGGCCTGTACACCTTTGACGGCCAACTCCCCAGCCTGACCTTCACGGCACACCCCAAGGCGGACCCCAAGACGGGCGAGCTGACCTGCTTTGGCTACGAAGCCAAGGGCGACGGGACGCCGGACGTCTGCTACTACCGCATCGCCGCCGACGGCAAGTTCCAGGAGGTGGTGTGGCTGACTGCACCCGCGGTCGCCATGATCCACGACTTTGCCGTCACCGAGAACTGGGTATTGTTCCCCTTGATCCCGCTGCTCTGCGATGTGGAGCGGATGAAGCAGGGCGGCGAGCACTGGCAGTGGAGTCCCGAGACGCCCTTCTACCTCGGAGTGCTGCCGCGGAGGGGAGCCAAGCCCACAGACGTCAAGGTTCGTTCCTCTATCCCTCACACATGATGCATCTGCTAACATTGCCGTCCAGTGGTTCCGCTACCGCAACTCCTTCCCGGGACACGTCTCCAACGCGTACGAGGACGAGTCCGGACACATCGTGCTCGACCTCGCCCTGAGCGACAAGAACGTCTTCTTCTGGTGGCCCGACGCCCAGGGCAACGCGCCCGAGCCGAGCACGATCCACTCGCAGCTGACGCGCTTCACCCTCGACCCGGCCGAGCCCGACCTCGACCTGGCCGAGCCCGAGGTGCTCCAGCCCGCCAGCTCCGAGTTCTACCGCGTCGACGACCGCTTCGCCTCCCAGCCCTACCGCCACTGCTTCTTCGACATGCTGGACCCGGCCCTGGGCACCGACTTTCCGGCCATCGCGCCCAACCTCGGCGGCGGCTACCCGCTGTACAACGCCCTCGGCCACCTGGACCTGGCGACGCGCAAGACCGAGGTCTACTTCCCGGGCCGCACGCACATGGTGCAGGAGCCCGTGTTGATCCCGCGCCACGGGTCCACCGAGGAAGGCGACGGGTACCTCCTCGTGCTGGTCAACAACTACGCAGCCATGTCCAGCGAGCTGCATCTGGTGGACACAAAGGACTTTACCAAACCAAAGGCGGTGATCATGCTGCCTGTCAGGTTGAGGCACGGGTTGCACGGGAACTGGGTGGAGAGTGAGGCCAAATCAAGCGCGGGAGCGGCAGCAGTATAATTGCCAATGTAATCCTCTTTTGTTTCTGTGTGCACGATTATCGCTCCCTTGACTGCATTGCAAACTCGGCACCAGACATTTCCACGCCGAATGCACCAAAGCCAGGGGCGGTCGACAACTCGGGGGCAAACAGCCCCGGGTCCATGAGCTGCCAGGACCAGGAGCTCGACGACGGGGACAAGCCCAGCCCCAGGGACATGGATGCGTTTGTGGACTCGACTGCGTTTTTTGTTGTTAGTCTCGCTTTTGATAATGAAGACTCAGTACCCGAACTCACCATCTTGGTCCAGCTCCCGCAAGAGCTGAGCGAGGGCAGCTCGGCAGCGCGTGATGATCTCGCTGCCACCGTCCAACCCATCGAGGATCTCCAGCGCCGAGTCTAGGAGATGGCGTAACTCGGTGACAGAAAAGGCTGCAAGGTCGGCGGCATAGGCTGGAATCCGCTTGATGGCAAGAATCCCCAGGACGGCGAGCGAGGCGTTGAAAGCTGGTTGAGATACACCAGTTAGCCCATTCACATCCAGCACAACTATCGCACTGCTGTTGGTGCTTACTGTAATAGCACGAAAACCACCACGCCCCCAGCAGATTCCGATTCGCATTCCTCGCCGCCACCAACAGTCCCTTGCTGATGTGCAGCACGTCCGCGCTGGTTCGCACCAGATCGTCGAGCAGCACCGCCCCGGACTTGCGCAGCCACCGCGACTGCTGCTCGCTCGGCGACGCCGCCGTGGCGCCGGGGAGGTCCAGGAACTGCGCGAGCACGGGCCGCAGCGCGAGGATCCGGACGCCCAGGTAGCGGAGCGAGAGCAGCACGCGCAGCCGCGTCGTCTCGAGCGTCTGGCCCACGCCGATGGTGTCATGGCTGGTGAGGATGCGCAGGCACGCGGGGAGGCCGTCCTGCCACTTGGCGAGCTGCCAGCAGAGGCGGGACATGTGGTCGAGGGCTTCGCTCATGGGGAGGACGGGGCGGGCGCCGAGGTTTTGGTCGTACATTTTTTCGATGACCTCGCCGGCGATGTGGGCGAGGGACCTGGTGGGTGTCAGTCAGCTCTGGGGTTTCTGCTGAGTAGGAGGACGGGGAAGGGCTGTGTGATGGTGCCAAACTCACATCATGGCGTCAAAATAGGCCAGGCTTGCCGTGGTCACTCCGCTAGGGACGTCGCTGAAGGCCAGTTGAGCGCTTGGCTCCGGTCTCACATGCGCCAGGGGAATCAAGGGTGGGCGGCCATATGTGACGCTGAGCCATCTGTCTCCTCGTTAATCTTTCTGACCATGGCGAGGAAGGAATCAGCCTTACCGATCGTTCATCACACACCAATACCACAGTCTCCTGCGGACCTCCCGGGTGAGGGGTGAGTGGTTCTTGGACCCAGCAAAATGCAGACCCAACTGATAAGCCCCTTTGACGGCCAGACCGTGGAATGTCCAGGCCAACGACGAGTACCGCGTGCCTTCGAGGTAGATGACCATGAGACAAAAGAGCTGGAGCAGCTCAACCGACGGATGCCCCAGGATATCGGGCTTTACCAGCTCCATGGCGCGCTGGAAGTACAAGTCGGCCTGCGTGGCCCGTTCCGCCGATGGCGACGTCGGAGCCGAGGCGTTTGTCGCGAGCGCCATCACGATGTTGATGACGCCGAGCCACGGCCTCGACACGGCCCTGCACCCATCGACGCGCGCCCTTGCCCACATGCCCCGGAACGACTCCTCGTGGATGCAGGGGATCATGAGATTGATGGTGCTGAAGTACATCCTGAACCGCAGCTCCGCGTCTTCCCGCGGTGGGAGAATATACGGGTCCACGGGGTTGCCTGGCTTTGGGCTGCTGCCAGCCGGGGCGTCGCGTCGCCTCATCAAGAAGCTGTCGTCTGGAGGGTCTGCGGCCCTGTCCTGCGGATTTGCGTGTGACGGATGGCCAACGGCGTGGACTATGAAGCGCAAGAATGCCACATTGGACGAGGGGCCTTTGTCGAGTGTGAAATGCCCATGTTAGAGGCCTTATTTCAGGGAGAAGAGTCTACCGTCGAGGCTCCTGAGGGATCTTACCAATAAATTCCCGATCATCGAACCCGTTCCCAAAGGCCACGGCAGCCATCCCGTCGACGACGTCAGCTTCCTGGGCCGCTGAGTTTGCGCCATGGTGCTCTGCAGATCTGGCTTCCTCAGTTTTGGGCAAGACTGCTTCACGGTTCCGCCGGTCTAGTTCAACGGACTCAGCTCTGTGCTGCTCTTCCAGAGCCAGCAGCCGCTGTGATAAGGCGGCGATCTCTTTGTGTCTGTGCGGGTGGTGAGACAACGGACTTGGAAGACAGTGTGCTTGCTAAAGCCATGCAACGTACAGATCTGCAACATTCACATTGTTAGCTGCTACGGCAGGGACCCGAACCACCTCAGCACGCTGCTGGGTGCTGCTGGCATCGTCGTAGCGGCAGGTCGCGTCCGTGTCCTCGCAGGTCGAGCACGGCATGCCGCCATCGCACTGCAACACACACCAAACGCGTCTCGTTAGCGACGGGGAAGAGCGGCCCGAAAGGCTGAGAGGGCTACCATACGCGGGACTTGCGCGCGCGGCACGGCCGACAGGCCACCGAGATACGCTTCCTCTTTCGGGACCCGGACAGCTGGGATGTTGTTGGGATCTGATTGTTCTGGGCCTGCGCTGTGGCCGGCGCTTCCTGTGCTGTGGAGGCTGGAGACCATGCCGCGTCTGCCATGGTGAGCTAGCCGGGCGAATAATCATCGAGATTTGTTGGATGCTGAAAGATGCGCTGCATGGTCGGGAACGCTGCGCCCCTATGCGGGGGGATACGGGGATGTTGAGGCTCCATAACTCGCTGAACCCGGGGGGCCGGGGATGATGATATCCGGCTTCTGACCCCACATTCGTACTGCAACAGTTCTGCTAATTCTACCTTGTTTCTTAGTCTCTGATCTGGTCAGTGCACAATGAGAACCTAGAATAGGCAAACCCCTTCTTTGAAGTCGTGTTCTGTCCAATGTTTCATGATGTATGGGCTTACGTCGAATGGCAGGAACCGGATTTCCGAGCTGGCCTCGCGTCAGCCAGGGACAATGCAACAGCTTCAATCTGGTGCCGCTTGTAATCCCCCGAGCCGCCTTTACCCAGATTGAGTCCATTCCACTGTTTTTCTTCCCTGGAGGGCTCACCAGGTTTGGCTCCTTCGTCAATCGGACTTCCCCAAAGCTGACCCATCAAATGCCTGGTCTCTGTGCCGAATTGCAGGGGAAGTATTTCGAATCCGGGCGGGACCTCCGGGCAGCTCAGTTCCTCGAGTAGTTGTGCTCTCCCAACCAACAGATCCTGGCGTAAAGAAAACAAGCCTCGGGAGTAATATTGCGGCGCCTGCGCCCAACTGTAAGTATTCAGGGTAGACGAAATGCCTAGGGAACCTACCTATATATAACCTGGCTCTGCCCCTGCTCATCCTTGTGATTTCAGTGAGTCCCTCTAGACCCAAGGCAGTCTTCTATTTGCCCCTTCAGTATGGGACTCAGACACACTTTGCTGCTGGCCCTCAGCGGCACCCAAGCATGGGCTGAGCCGACAAAGAGACAGAGCACCACGGCCAAATACTGTCCCGGGGGCACGCAGATATGCTTTTCCGAGTTCAGGGAGCCGACAAGTGACGTTGCCTACCGCATTGCCATTCCCGACGTCTCGGCCGCTCCGTTCGATGTGCTGCTGCAGATTGTGGCACCCATCGATAAGGCAGGATGGGCGGCCATTGCGTGGGGTGGCAAGATGAACCTCAATCCCCTGACAGTCGCGTGGCCAAATGGCGGCAGCGCGGTCGTCTCGTCGCGCTGGAGCACGTAAGTCAAGCTTTACCCCTGTTTCTCAGAAGGACAACACTGACGGAACTGTCTCAAGCGGACGATCGGTGCCGGGTGTCTACGCAGGCGCCACGTATTCTGTCCTGCCGACGACGACAACCAATGCCACGCACTGGCAGCTCGATGTCCTTTGCACTGGATGCAGTCAGTGGGAGGGCGGGTCGCTGAACCCCAACGGTGTCAACAACCTCGCTTGGGCCAAGAACACTCGGGCCGTGAACACTGCCAGCAGCAACACCAGCTCATTCGGCATCCACGATGGGAGGGGTGTGTTTTCCCACGACCTCAGCGCCGCCAAGATCCCCAAGGGCGTGTTCGACGCGGTGGTCTATGGCCTGAACAACCCTTCGTCAACCCCGTCAAGCAGCGCGGCTCCAGTTGTCTCCACGGCCGTCACTACGATTCCCAAGCCCGTCACCTCGTCAACCAGTACCACCCCAACGCGCCTGACCCAGCTCCCTTCGTCCAGCGGACCCGGCGTGGTAACCACTCGTGTGACGGAGCTGCCCAAGCCGACATCGTCGCCGCCCGTCATTGTGATCACCACGCGCGTGACCCAGCCTCTGCCGACCACCGTCCCCACGGGCGGCGTCACCAGCCAGCCGACCAAGGCAACGACGCCGGTCCTCACGACAATCACAGTCACCGCTCGGCCGCCGACGACGACTCAGGACAATGAGTGGCCGCCTTGGACGGGCGGTGGCCCACCCTGGGGGAAGGGAAAGGGAGGTCCGCCATGGGGGAAAGGTGGACGATGGTCGCGGCGGAATCGGCTTGCTGCGCGGCCTGAGGAATAGTCGAGTTGGCTCTGTGGTGGGCAGGCTTTGCGGTAAAGCGGCGTAGGAGTAGTGCCTAGAGAGGAATGGACGAGCTGGCAGGTGCAGAATGGTAAACGCCTGGGCGGTTTCTTCAACTACAAATTGATGGCTCTGTCAAGACGGCGTGTCAGCAATGTCCCATCGAGCACACTCGCAACCCTGCAACGAATCCCGAGTCGGTAAGAGTGAGACATTGATTTCTGCGAGTTTGCCTGTCATTCACCACGCGGCGAAACGATGAGAGCGGTTAGGTGCCTGAAATGCTTGAAATGCCTGAAATGTCGGAAAGAATGGCGGGGTCTGGCAAAGTTCTGCCTTTGTCTAGCATTGTGTTGGAATTCAAGCTCGACCCGGAAGGCAAGAGCACAAGCCGAGTTCAACCCCAAACATGCAACTGCGCGCAGAACTGCAACTCGGTGCCGCCTGCACTGCAAGGCACGCTGACTTCCAAAGTGCCGACCAACCGGGGACATTCCTGCCACTGTGCCTCTCATCTACCAGTGCGGAGACATCGTATATCGGGGACCAAGTGTCATAGTGTCGACCGCGTGCAATTGGACAATTGCTCTCGGCATCTCGAACGCTCTTGTTTTGGGATGACGGCAGTTTCTGCCATCTCTGTTTGCAGGCCCCCTTGACAACCATGAATTAGCCATGTATTTAAAAGTCATCCCGTGGACAAGAATCGCAGTCATGGCGTCGAGGTGTGCATCCGGACCTGAAAAAGCACAACGACACACGCACCGCAAGGCACGATGAAGACCCAGTCCATCCTCGCGGCGGGTGCGACGCTCGTCTCCTGCGTTGCTTCGCAATGCAGCCGCTCCTTCTTGGTCGACGCCACCAGCAAATATGTGGCCGCCCAGACAGAGGGCAAGCCCGCCACCCTGGCCGCCATTGCTGCCGCCAACCTTAACTACACCGAGAGCGACAAGACCATCGACATCAAGACGGGCGTGCTAGCACACGCCATGAAGATCGACCACAGCCGCAGCATCCATGACACGACCCTGTGCGCCACCTTCACCGAGCTGATCGTGGCCAGCCCGCCCAACCCGTACGTCATCGGCACTCGCATGGTCTTTACCGACAACAAGGCCAGCTTGATCGAGACCATCGCAACCAAGCCCGGTGACTGGGCTTTCAATGCCACGGGCTACCTCCATTGGTATGCGTGATGACACTCCCCCTCGGTGGAGGTCAGACAAGCTCACCAAAGATGCCAGGAACTCGCTGGAGACCTGGGACCCGATTCCCGTAGACAAGCGCGACAGTCGGGAAGTCATCCAGGCCGCCGGCGACGCCTACTTCAACCGCTTCGCCAACGCCAGCTTCGTCGTCCCGTTCGGCACCCCCTGCGCCCGGCTCGAGGGCGGGGCCTACACCGACCCCAGGGCTTACGGCAACAACACGTGCGGGCTCGGGCTGCCCTCCACCATCAAAGTCACAAACCGCCGATATGTGGTCGACGAGGAGATGGGCGCCGTGGCCATTTATCTGGGCTTTCCGGGTCTAGACAGGTCGGTGGCTGAAAAGCCCATGCCCGACAGCCACTTCTTCCGCGTCGAAAGCGGCAAGATCCGGTACATCCACACCGTGACCACGTGCGAGCATGCTGGGTGCGGGATGAACGGGACAGGGATCCCGCCCGCGTAACGTGGAGGGAGCTGCCATCCGGTGTTCAAAGCCAGTTTGAGCCTCGGGCCATCTTGCTTCGGTTTCTGCTTGCCTCGCGGGGGGGTATTCAGAACGAATATGGGGTGTTCCTTGAATATGTGAAAATGACCGAAAAGGGGGCAACGTTTTGATGGGACTTTTCCATCAATGTTGATTTCAGACCCCAGAGTGGAAATGCCATGTCTGGTCCCGCTCCCGCAGCTGCAGGTCCTGTTGGCCAGCTCATGCCGCGCTTGTGAGAATAAGGAGAGCTGAGGTCTGATGAGACATTGCCACCGAGTTGCGAGTACGAAGAGAAAAAGATCCAACAGAGCCACTAATAAACCCCCTTCCACTCACTCCGCCAAGGCCTGCTGACGGAATGTTTCCAGGCCATCCCGCGGAATCGGCTTGCGGGATGCCCATGTGCGCTCAGACGGTGGCTGCTTATTTGCGCCCTTTCGCTTGGCGGTAAACCCTGCACGCCACCTCCAACATTTCCTGTTCGGGACCTGGCCGGCGACCTGGGTTCTACCCAGACCGGCATTGTGGCCGCGAGGCATGGATCATCCTTCCCGAGCCTTCTGGGGTCGGCAGGGAAGCTGCTCCCGGTTCTTTTGGTTTGGGAGAAGAAGCCTTGCCTTGTCCCCCCGTGTTTGACTTGCATGAGTTTATCTGCCGCGTGTGCGCCAATCCCGAGACAGGGGATGGGCCACCATCTCGACCGGTGACAGGGGAAGGCAGAAGCAAAGATTGGGAGGCTTCGGGGTTGGCGGCCAGCATGTTCGAGACTTGGGGCAGTCGTCCAAGAAGTATAACGTCGGGCCTTGCCGCCCTGCCGTCGATCCGCGATCTGAACATGTCCACTCGCTTTCTCTTGGCTCTCCGCCTCTTCAGTTCTTGGACACCGTCAAGGTGCTTACTATTTAGACATTGGGATCGCCGACCATATCACCTACAAGGCGTTCCCCCCACAGGTCTCGTTTCTCTTTCACCTCCAGCCATGGCGTCACTCCCAGCTCCGCCGGGCCCTGACGAGTCCAAGGCGTCTATCGTTGTTGGAGTTGTCTCCGCCCTTCACTTGCTCTCTTGGGCGCTCTTTGGCACCCGCATCTGGACTCGAGTCAAACCCACCTTCCGTCTCTCGCTTGATGACTACCTCCTCGGCCTCGCAGTGGTAAGGCTCATGCGGGCAGCGCTCTAACGGACTTTGAGACTGACTCTTTCAACCGTAGCTCTTCGATGCCGTCTCCTTCGCTTTCCTGTTGGTTGCCGTCCACTTTGGAGTCGGACGGCACAACTACTATGTTCCCGCCGACGAGGCAATGCTTGCCGAGAAATGGCTCTTCCTGAGCCAACCCCCGTTCCCCTGGAGTCTCGCCTTCTCCAAGGTGAGCATCGCCTGGATGCTCGTCCGTCTCCAGCGCGACCGCCCGTGGTGGACATGGACTATGTACTTTCTCATGTTTGTGTCAGTGGGCATTGCCATCGTCTCCAACATCTTCCAGCTGTCGATTTGCAAGCCCCTTTCTGCGGTATGGGACCACAGCATTGCCGACGCGGTGTGCTCGGATCCGAAGACGAGCCAGATCTCCATCTATGTCACTTCATCCCTGACGATTGTGACCGATTTTGCTCTCAGTGTTGCGGTATGACCCTTTGGAATCTCTGGAGTTGCAGTCGGGGACTCTGAAGCGCTGACAATCTCTGTGTGTCAGCCCTTAACTTTCATCATCCACATCCAACGCCCCCTCCGCGAGAAGGTGGCACTCGCTTTCGTTATGGGCCTCGGCATCTTTGCCAGCAGCGCCTCCATTGCAAAAACATTCATGATTGGCAGCTACGGCAAGACTGGCGACTCGCTCATGGATACCGTGGGTCTCACGACTTGGAGCATGGTGGAGGCCCAGCTTGCGTAAGTCATTTTTCCTGTTTCCTGATAAGGCAGATCTCTAACAGCGCTTCTTTACAGTATCATTGCCGCTTGCATCCCAACCCTGAAACGTCTCTTCGAGTCCATCCTCCGTAACATAGGCCTCCTCTCGAGTGAACGCTCGGCCACGCGCTCCCGGACCGGCTACCTCAAGCATGACGAAGGCACCCGCTCCCATGGCTACAACCTTGACAGCCACAAGCTGTCGGCGATGCGCTCGCAGCGCGACCACAAGACCAGCGCGGCCACGACCAACGCCGAAACGGACAGCCTCGAAAGCGGTGAGATGCCCATCATGAAGCCCAGCCACAAGGGGTCCATCGGGGACTTTGAGTCGGTCAACTCGACCCCTCCCGGCAACGGCGACGGTGTCTACTTCAGGACGGCTATCAAGGGAGGGGACAAGAGCGGGTCTGGTGAGCGCGGCAGTGGCATCAAGATGGAGACGACCGTGTCGGTGCGCACCGAGCCAAAGCACAAGAAGATGGCGGACGGGGAATTTGTTTGAACTGGTGTCCCGCGGTGTTCAGGGGTTCCGAAACCGAATCTGGAGACACAGCACAGATCGACTTCAATATCTTCCTGTTTGGATGGCTGACTGCACTTGTCAATCACCATGTGCCCGACTTGCATGCCAATCTCACTTCGGCCCGTCCAGGTCACACTGGCCCCTTTGATCACAGGCAGCCCCCGCCATCACAATGCCCCTGTGCTTGAAAGAAAGAATCCAACGCGGGGTCGACCCAAACAATAGGACGAGATGGTTGCCCAATGAATAAGTTTGGGCCCCCTGGACCAGAAGACTGCCATTCCAAACTCGGAAACCCAGCAGCTTTCTTCAGTGAACCGACAAGGGGTTTGATCAACCAGGGTCATCCAGATCGTCGCTTTGCTCTTCCCCGGTTTCTGAAGACAAGTGGCGCGGCTCGCTGCCGGCAGTCCCGTCGTTCAGGGGCCTTGCAACATCAAGGGTTTGCGATTGGCCCGGATTTTGCCCCGGGGTGCGCTAGGGGAACTTAAACCACCATCCTTCGCTCCCGGATTTCATGTCAGTTCTGTCTCCCAGTGCCAAAGGTCTGGCCTGGTGGCACCCTTGTCTTGCGAAGTCGACATTGACACCAGTGAGGGCAAGGTCGGGACCAATCGCATGGGCTGGTTGACATTTTGTATTTTCAGGGGGAGGGGAATCTCGGTATGTACATAGATACCTGGTGCTGTGGCTTATTGTGAGATCCAGCAAGTTGGGACTGCCGAGCACGGCATCCCTTGCCCCTCCGAGGAAAACGAAAGCGAGGTGTGTGGCGAGCATGACAGAACAAAAGCTCCCCGCGTTGGTGGCGTCGGCCGGAATCTCCCCGGGTTTTCGAGAAGTTTGGCATTGCCCAGCTCCTCGAGCCCGGTTCCTCAGCGCTGAACGGGACGACCACAGGCTGCTCAGTGCTGGCACAAGGCTGAGGGATGTGTCTTGGCCATTCTGGGTGGTGCTGCGCATCATTCCGCATCCAAGTTGGTGGCATCCCATGGGACTGGATGGACATGTTTTCCATGTAGTTCTCAAACGGAAGGGCAGAAACGGTCCAGCCATTTGTCCGTCTTACATCCATGTGCGACAAAGACTGAGTGAGGCGTTTGAGAACCCGCAAGGGCTTTTACACCAACGAACAAACCAGGGTTGGTTGGGGTGTAGGTAACGTTAGCATGGGCGTGATGTTACATCGTGCCATGTTCAATCCTGCAGTCGTGGGATTCAACTGCGTGGGAATGCAATTTCGGTGCTCCAGGGCTGATTCCGGGGTTCAGGTTGGCAGCGGATGGGGCCCTGTCTTCTGCAGCTGGTCCACTGATCTGCAGCCTTGCCTTACCGGCATTACCATCTTGGTCTTGAAGTCTCTTCATCAGCTGCCAACTGCAAGCTGCTCGGAGAAGCTCTTGACATCGCCCTGGTCAGCGATATGTCAGTCACGATCCGGAGCGTGTTGAGGAGAGAACGGTACTCGACAAGTCGTCCGGCCATGTGGTCAAAAAGTTGGCCAGCCACGCAGACAGCAAGATTACTCGGATGCAGCAGCTCACCGCTCGCGGCGCGGCCCGCGGCTTGCGTCTCCCCCCAACGTTCCAATGGCAAATAGTTAGGTAATGTTACTCCACAACACAGTGAAGATGGGGTTCCGGAGCTCAAGCTCCTTCATGTTCACCATCGCCATGGCAAGGACGCGCCCACCATAACAAACAAGCGAGGCCCAGACCCCTTGGGGTAGATACATGCTGTGTAGACTGCGACGGTCATGAATCCGGAGGATTCAGGTAACAGCCTACCAAGTATTGTCCCCCCAAAGGTGCTGCTGACGGGATGAATGCTCCGAAAATCTGTGTAGAGGCTGCCTCATATGTCATTTCACAACCAAGGTCACCAGAGTCACTCTCAATGGAGCCAGTTGTCGACAGATTTCAAAAACTTTGTCGAGTCCTATGGCTACTAACTGCTCGGCAGCTGGTCCTTGAGAAGCACTTTTCGAGCGTGATGCCACAACCACGCTTGCCCGAAACCATTTCGCCTGAGAAAGACTCGCATGAACATCGCCTGAGATTTGGTGGTGGGAGCAACTGGTGGGCAAATCGAGGTGTTGCTTGTTCCACCACCGGGTGTCACAGGTGTCACACAAGAGGGAGGATCTCGTTAGCGCTGTAGATGTGGAGCTCATTACACGCTCCTGATGTTGTGTGACATGAGGGGGCTCTGCTTTGACTAACTACGCCTTTGCCGACCCGGCAACGTTGCTGCAGGGCGTTGGCGGTGGTTGGTAGCACGTGCAAAGATTTCATCGAGTATACCTAAGGTATCATTGAATCCGCGTATCAGACGGCTCATATTATGACCAAATGTTGAGAGCAACGATATGATTATTCTTCGAGAACTCGAACGCTAGGTAATTCAGAATGTACAACATGACATCAAGACACTCGACTATATACATACAAGACGGCATCAGGTTCTAAGTGTGTCAGTCTGTCAATCAACGCGCGGTGCCGGGAGCAGTCACGGGCGACTCGGCGGCGTAGGACGGCTGCGTCATCATCTCGGCGCTGCTCGCGTCTCCCTGCACATAGTAATGCTGGCCCTGCAGCTCGTGAGCCTCCGAATACCCCTGGAGTTCGTATTTCCGTCGCGGATCCTGGGCGGCATAAGGAGGCACGAGAGGTTGCGCGACGTTTTGGGTCGGGTAGGTGTACGGGTCCTGTGGATCCTGCCACTGGGCATTCTCCGCCTTCGCTGCTTGCTGCGTCTTGCGCAGCTTCCACCAGAGGTACGCCACAGCCGCGACAAGCAGGGCACCGACGGCAGCGCCGACGCCGATGCCGGCTTGGGCGGCCGTGGATAGCCCGGACGATGATGACGAGCTCGACTCGGCCGAGGACGGCTGGGTGGTTGCTGTTTGGCCCGAGGCTGCGGTTTCTGTGGAAGGAGGTTGGCTCCGGCTCGGCGATGCCGAGGTGTCGGTGGCGGATGTCTGTTGCGATGTCGAGCTGTCAGTGGCCGATGTCTGCCGTGATGCGCTGCTCGTCGTTTCTTTGGAGCTTTGAGGCGCAGAGGTCGCCGAGGAAATTGCAGACGAAGACGAGGCTGCTTTCGAGAGCGGCGTCACGACAACATATTGCCCTTTCCCGGCATTCCAGAGGGCCCATGTGTCCGGGTTCGGGGGGAGAACCTCGAAGCGGCCAATGCCTCCATCGCAGCAGTTCTTCATGGTGTTGCAGCAGTAGGATGTGTCTCTTTGAGTGACGTTGGAGCATGGAACCATATCCCACCCGTTTACGTCCCAGTCTGAAGCCCCTGGTCAGCAGGGATGGACGGGCAGCGCACTGGGCAGCTGGAAAGGAAACCTACTCAGGCAGTACCGGGGGCATTCGGGAGACATCCAGGTCGGATCGGTACAGGCTCCGCGGATGATTCTGCCAGACGTTGACTGGCATAGCTTGTTTGAGAGGCAAGCCGAGGCAAACCCCGCGTCACCAGAGCAACACACGCTGTGCTCGGCATCCGGATCACAAGGGAAGTCCGACGTCGCCTCCTTGCCGTTTGGATAGTAGCATTTTGCCAGACAGCTGGGGAGAATGGCGAGATGGACGACGAGTGAGAGGAGACTCTTCATCGTGTGCCTGCCAGGCCAATCCAATGGACACTAAGGGAGGTTCGGGAGCCGGGCGATAGTGTCGAGAACGAGTGCCATGGACAGAGGAGGAGGTGAGAAAAAAAGTCAAGTCGCGGGCGGCGCAAGAAGGTGAGTCTGAACTCTGGACTTCATAATTCTGGGAAAAACTCGGCCCCCAAAGGCTTGGCCGAACTTGACCGCTTGGGTCGTGTTCGCAATTTCGGATCCGTCCCAACAGCAACACACAGCCCTCCGTCCCACTGCCGTGCCGCATCTCTGCATCTTGCAGAACCAACGAGCCGAAGATCGCGGCCGTGGACTGGGCAAAGCGAGCCGGGCGCGTCAAACTAATCCACTCAGCACGCGCCCAGCGTCTCCACTGCCCACTCATGAAGGCCGTTGGGCGGCTACAATTATGCACACTCGAGGCACGCTAGCACACTTCTGTCGCGGGCGGAGTGACGCATCCCTGTCCCCGGCCGCGCCGAGGGAAAACTGGCTCGACTGGCAAACGCTTGGACTGGGCCGAACCGGCTAAGGTGGGGGCCACGGTCCAGTTTCCAGGGATGTGGCGGAGCGAGGCAAAAGCAATTCAGGGGTCGAGAGTCGTCCATCCATCTGATCTGCGCGCCCGTTCCAGTCCAGGCGACAAGGATCGGGTCCCTCAACATCTTCACATCCCGCTTGCCCGCCATTCTCCCTCCGTTTGCATCACATCCTGCCCTTCTGATTTTCTGCTTCTTTTCTTCCATGTCTCGTTGACCCGGCGCATTCGCTTTTTGTGCACGCCAACCCCTGGCTGCGCTTCTTCAAGATGGCGCTCCCCGCCAAATTCTCAACCCAGCGCGTGCTCATTCTTGCCATTCCGACCGTCTTGCTCCTGACCTTTATCTCCTTGGCGTTTCGCGGTGGTTCCCTGAGCGCGCCGTTCGACGCCATTAAAGGCGGCGCGCAGTCGCAGCAGCCCTCACCACAAACCCCACCAACGTCATCATTACCACCAACACACGGCGGCTTTGGGGACCTCATATCCGAGCTCTACAAACCCATCAAGGTCTCCGTCACAGCCGACAGCTACGTCGACCAGCGGGGCAACAAGTTCGACACGGGCGGCCGCCAGCACTGGAAAGCGCCCCTGGGCAAGGACATTGTCGTCGTCGACATTGACACGAGGATCCCGCTCGGCGAGAACGATGTCTTCAACACGACAAAAACCATGGATTGGGAGAAGGTGCATGCATCGGGACCTGGCTTGCTGACCGTGTCGCACGTCAACCATTTTCTTTACTGTGAGCCTGCCCGTCCCCCTTTTGTCTCACATGGCCCATGTGGGCTCTCAGTCTGACACCAACACCCTAAAAAGCACAAATCCACGGCTATGATTACAAGTACTTCCACGCACAAAAGATCCAGGGCCACTACAGCACCTGGATCAAGCCGCACGCCCTCCAGGAGATGCTCCGCGGCTACAAGTTTGTCGTCTTCATCGATGCCGACGCCATCATCCAGCACCTCGAGGTGCCCCTGGAATTCCTCTTTAACCGCTGGGACGTCTCGCCGCACACGTCCATCGCGCTGCCGATCGACACTCAGCAGATCCTTGAAGGCAACAACATCAGCCTCGACGGCAAGGGCAAGGTGGTGCTCAACACGGGCGTCGTGGTCCTCCAGAACCTCCCCCACACGCACGAAATGATGGACGCCTGGAAGGACTGCACGAGCGAGAAAAAGTACCCCGGATGCGGCCAGTGGAAGGAGAAATGGAGCCACGAGCAGCGCGCCTTTTCCGAGTACATCCGCTACGACTTCAACCCGCAAGGGAACAACATTGTGGTACGTGCGACCCTCTTATCCCGCCGCTCCTCCTCCCCCCCCTCCCCCAACGCACAACCCTGTTTTTGTGTCTCACGCAAGTAATGTCACACAGGAAATCCCCTGCAACGACGCCAACGGCTTCCCGGGCCTCCACGGCCAGTTCGGCGTCATCGACGACTGCAAGGGCGAGTTCATCCGCCACTACACCATCGACAAGAACATGGCCAAGACGAGCACCGGCGACGCCATCGTCCAGACCATGGGCGAGCTCCTGCAGAAGAACTTTGCCGCGACCCGACACAGCATGCTCATCGAGGAGCCCGCGGTTTAATACCCCTGATGCTTTTTACCCGCGACGTGTTTACGAAATAGACCTTTTTTTTTTTTTTTTTTTTTTGATTACGAAACCGTTTTTCGGATTTCCTGTCCGCCGTTTGAGAAACCCAGACGCGTTTGGTCCGGAGGCTCAGGAATCTTGGGTTGGATGTGGTAATCGGAATGCCCGGGCCCGCACGATGGTGTGCCGGGCGGGTGGGGTGGTCTTGGGTCTCTTCATCACTGTGTGTCTGGAACGGGCTGGGCCCAGGGACCGGCAGAGGGGAAGGGACTTGGCCGGGGATGGAGGCTTCATTCTTAGATGTTGTAATTAGAGCGCAGGACCAGATGGTTCCGGGGTTACACAGACTTTGAGTTGAGGAATATTGGCAATGGCAATCGAAGAACTGCCATTCAAGGACGTTAATGACCTTGGCTTCCCGCTTAGACCGCGTAGCTTTTTTGCCAACTGACGCTAGCCGTCTGGGTTTTCCAGTTCCCAACCGCCAGGCAATACGACATTCCTATCACCACCCATCCATCCCCTGTTTGCCTTGCCTGTCGCTCAATAGCCTACGCCATCAACTACCTTCTTTTCCTCCAACACCGCCCCTAAGCCCCGGACCGTCGCGCACGTCGCCACGAGATCAACCTCAACATGCCGCTTCCAAAGTTCTCCCGGCCACCAGAGGACTTCTACCGGAAACGTGAAATGCCCCGCAATCGCGAGAGGGACGAGCAGGCCATGCGACGTATGGAGAGCCTGAACGACCTTTATAGTAGCCAGCGCCCTTACGGGCTTGGGTCGTGGGGCTACACAGGTACCAGAGACCCTGTCCTCCCTCTTTGGATAGTACCTTACCTATTTTGTTCTTGTCCTGACATGCTCCGCTAGTCCTCCGTACAACCTACTCGGACGAGTCCGACGCGCTGTGGCCGACGGCTATGGCCAGCCTCGCCCGCTGGACTGCACAGTACTTTGTACACGCCAACCGCTTGGCTACCGGCAAGCCAGACGGGTCCGTGAACGAAGAGCTTGGCCGCCGCCTGGTGCTCGAGGTGCTGGACGACGCCGAGACTGTGTCGGCCCTCAAGGGGCTACACCTCCCAGCGGATCTTGCGGCTGCCAGGACTAGCCTTGCTGGCAGCAGCATTAGCCAGGAGCACTTCGAGACGCTGACCCGTCTGTTCGACGGCTGGGTCCACCAGACGATTGGTCCTGATCGAGACGATAATGCGAGGGACCCTCGGTTCTACGACTTCCTCGTCGTTGACGAGGGTGCACTTCGCTCGCTTGCTGCGCTGCCCAACGAGATACCCCCGCCGGACCCCGCGGTACCGCGCGAGGAACGAGAGGTAGGTTTGGGACCAGACCCCTCCCATAGTATTGCGAAATGCTAAACATCGTGAACAGAACCATAAGGCTTGGTACGGGCAGGTGTATGTCTGGCTGGTCGATTCCCAGGCTGTAGCACGCTTTGATCCCGACAACAACAGCGACTACTATGAGTCTAACGACTGGCTGGCCCCCTGCCATCGGGGCTGGGTGAAGCTACACTGCGCCGACATTCCAAATGCTTGGTTTGAGCGGCTAGCTAGGGCTTCAGACGATGAATATGTCTTTTCTTGTGAAGAGTGGGACCGAGATTGGTGGTATACTGAGGGCTAGCTCTTCTTGGCCCTGTGTTACAGGCTCAGGGACCTCGGCGTCTCCTTGTCCAGAAACATATGGTTGGGCGAGTGGAGTAAAGGAAATGATTAGGTGCTTTCAGCCTCCATTGACATATGTCTGTGTCTGGCATGAGACCACCTCATGTTGCGGGGCCACCCCGCGCCCCACCACTCCTGCAGCCAGCCAGCCGACTGACCGACTTCCTTTCTCCCACGAACAACCAGAACAGCCAGAATTCCACCACCGTTTCCCTGATGCCTTTTTCTCCCTCGTGACAGACCATGAGCCCGGCAATGGCGCCCCTGGAGCGGCTCGAGCCACGTTCTATTCCTCCCCGCCTGAGTGCCTCGCTCCATCTACCCCACAGCAGTGCTTGTTCCTTTGGCCGTCCGTCAGAGCACACTGTAATAGGTGCCGAGGGAGGTATGGCAGTACACGCTGCTGCTGCCGATCTCCTTGGTGCCCGCGGGGCAGGACTTTCCGTCTGATGAACAGTTAGGGACCTTGCAGATGCACGGAGCTCAGGGTTTTGGGGAGGCACGGGGGCATCTGCACTGTCGCAGTCCCCATTGTTGTGCGAATACCACCCGCATGTGGGCAATCTCATTCCTGGCGGGCAGCAGAGCTGGCTGAGCCGGAGGGAGGGGGTCTGTCAGCAGATCGAAACATTGTTCCACGAGAGAGAGGGGTCAAGGGCGAAGGAAGAGGCGGGAGAAGAAGACACATACTGTTTGCCTACCCCGTTACAACCTGCCTCGTTGGTCATGTACTCGTTTGTCCTGGCACCGGGGTCCTTTCTCATCATGCGGATCCAGTCCGCCGGACAGCCCTCGCTGCAGCTGGTCCACTTGCACTGCTTATGTTCTGTGACCTCGGTCACAATGCCGCTGTTGTCCGTCGCGGCCTGCGAGTTGAACAGCCTCGGAGCCGCTTGCCCCAGGGCGATCGAGTACTTGGCCTCCTTGGTGTCGTGCGATATCCCCCACACCATGACGCCACCCAGGCACTGGCTGCGCGCAAAATCCGCCTTCATCTGCCCCGTCTCGGCATCCTCGTACGTGAGCCAGTTGTTGCCCCCCTACGTCAAGATCTTCACGGCCGCTTTCCGGTGCAGGACGGGCTGGAGGCCCGCCTGGGCGACCAGCTTGGTCGATTTCTGAGTTCAGCACCACGCCCACCTCCTTGCTGCACGCCTGAGCAGCCGTACCGGATTCATAAGTGCACCCCGGGCTGAGGCATGACGGGCTGCTGGCGATGAAGACGCGGCCGTAAAAGCCAAGACCGAGTGTGACCTTCTGGGGGTTGATGCTGTTGCGCCACAGCAGGTCCATCCCCTCGAAGATCTCGGTCAGGTTGGTGTGGGAGTTGAGGTACGGCCCTACCCACGTGTCGTTCTTGTCCCAGACGCCGCGGAAGTCGTATGTCATCAGAGATTGAAGAAGTCGACGTGAGGCTCGAGGCTCTTGATGTCAAAGTGCTGCAGGTACCCTGTTTACCGCGCCAACGAGAGACAGGTCAAACTAGGTCCGTGACGGCGGGGAGCAAGGCGTGATCACAGGGCAACACTTACAGAAAGACGCGGGCAGCGTGATGCTGACTTCGTACCCGTGTAGAGCCTCCTTCAGCCGCTTCATGAACTTGGGGAAGTTGGCAAAGTCTTCGCCGCGCCCCTTCCGGTCGGGCGTTCCGGGGTACTCCCAGTCCAGGTCGATGCCATCAGAGTTGTACGTCTGTAGGAATTTAAGGACGGACCCGATGAACTGACGCTGGGCATTCTCATCCCTGGCGATGTTGGAAAAGGTTTGCTCTGTCTGGCCAGGATCGTTGAACGACCAGCCGCCGACGGCGATGAGAACCTTGAGACGACGATCTTTCTTCTTCAGATTGGCCACCCGCTTGGATAGATCAACATCGGTCTTGGAAGCAGGCACAAGCTCAAAAGTGGCTGGGTTGATGCTGGCAAAATGCAAAGTTGATGTGCGAGTAGATGCCGCTGGGGATCTGCTCGGGGTAGAAGCGGTTGCACGCCCGCCCCGTCGACCACCCTTTGTAGTAGCCCACCACGTGGTCGAAGCCGCTGCCTTGGTCTATGGAGCAGCTCGGCCGGTCTACTCGTTTGCCGGCGCAGAATTCGGCTGTTGTCCCGCAGAAGCCGAACCGCGAGCAGCAGACCTAGGCCATAAGATAGTCGTATCAGCAGCTTATCCACGAGAGCAAGGGAGATTGGGGACTCGGGCTCAACCGACGTTCAGCGGGCAGGTTTCCTTGCTGACAAAGGCCGAGTCAAAATCGCCCGGATCACAGTCGGCCTTTCGGTCGCAGTTGTTGACGCAGATGGTGGGGGCGCAGTCTGTGATGTTCATACATATCCGTCAACTTTCTCACCAACTCCACGATGAGGGAGGGGCCGGCCAGGGTTAGTCTCGTCTTACAGTTAGGACCAAGACCGCAGAAGCCAAACTTGCTGCAACATCCCATTTTGCATGGCACCGAAGCACCGCAGTCCTGGGCATCGCAGAGGCCGATGAGGCCCACCGCGACACTCCAGAGAAGGTACGGCAGGAAGTTCCGGCGATGCTGTTGGACGAATGACAGCACAAGATACCTCCCCCCTCTCTCGTTCGACGGCTGGGGCAAAAATCACTGCTCAGAAAAGTGGAACACTCCGCGCGGCGCCGACTACACGATCCTCCACTTCATCCGGCAGAAGAGGAAAGAAGGGGAGATGTAGTTGACTTTTACTGTGTCCCTTCATGTGCGATCCTGATATACGTTTGTTAAATACATCCCCGGGATATGGGGGGAATCAACAGTACACGACAGTAGGGCAAAACAAGAAGTCTGCGGCGGTAGCGAATCACTGGTTTGTCCAACTTGTTGAGGCTGAAGAATTCCCATGACACGGTCTAACCCTAAAGCGCCCTCCGAGTCCAACAAACTTCTCGGGACTAGAACTCGTCTCGCCGGGGGAGGGATGCGTGCGACGGCCTCGAGGTATACGTCACCAGACCGTCATCCGAACCAACATGCTTCTTCTCGGCATAGGAAGGCACCGAGAGTCCCTTGGAACTGGGCTCGGGGATCTGAGAGAACTGGATGAATCGAATGGATTGCGACTTCTGGGTCGCATCGCGTCGGACGAAGGCTCGGAGGATCGGGATCGCGACAGCAATGATCGTGACCGCCGGCTCGGCCGTGCCAAAGATTTTCAAGTCGATTGTCGTAGCTTTTGATATTGTCAGATCCAATTTTGGAATCAGAAGCCGGGATATGGATGGTGACTTACAACTGCTGTCTGAAATGTCATCGAGAGAGATGATTTTCAGGAACGAGATGATGCCGGAACTAGAGCACGAGAACTACCAGTCAGCCGGCGGAAACAAAAGGAAGGATTCCACTGGTGAGAGCAGTTTGTGGGACATACAACACGCCCATGCTCATGGCGACCAGCGCGCCAATCTTCTCCTTTTTGTTGATCGCAACCTTCCAAACGATCTTCCATGGGAGGATGGCAAGTATAATATCGAGTGCACCAGAGTAAGCTAACACTTGTGTGAGCAAGAAAAGACCGGGGGACTGCTCAAGGATAGTTTGCGATAGCCACATACCGGCCGCAAAAGTCATGTAGTTCTGAACAACATAGCCGGGCCAGCACGAGCCCTCCATCTCGCTGTGCCAGAGCTTGGCCACCGGCCAGCACTGGATCCACATCATTGTAGCCGACATTCCAAGCACAAGGTTGGTCGAGATGATGATGAACCAGATGAGGTACTTCATCCACCTGCTGCTCGACAGGCGCATGAGGGTGATGGCGAAGGACGTCTTGCTCCATGTCGCGCCCAGAATGGTGGAGAAGCCCGCGCCGATGTTCAGCCAGGCCAGGGTGGACATCTTCGTCCAGTCCATGTCCTCGAAGTGCATGCCGAGGCCGTACTTGGTGGCTTCGGTGAGCATGGCCGAGGAGACGAGGACGGTGAACTGGTGCACGTCGGCCCAGGTCAGCAGGGCCTCGGGGCTTCTTTGGGATGCGACGCAGCTGAGGCGTCGGGACTCGGAGACTTACCCAGCTGGCAATCAGGAAGTGGTCATCCCACCAGAGTGCCCGGCCCCGTGAGAGCTTGCAATAGACACGCAAGGCCAGGAACACGGCCGAGGCGACGGTGAAGGACCATATGGCCCAGAGCAGGCGAGAGGCATAGTTCAGCACCACTGGCGGAAGGTCGGTTTCCACCAGAATGCGGCGGGGCTCCAGCGGGTGGGAGAACTGTTGGATCCGCATGGCGACGGGAATTCAGGCACCAGAGGTACCAGATAAGGCAGCGGAGAATTCGCAGGGCAACAGGAAGGTCTGCCGTGTTATCAGAGTTGCGTTATTGACTCGACCTTGGCAGGATCCCGTCTCGTGGAGAAGGGCCGGCATGTGGTATTTCAAACCCATCGCTGCTGCAGGCCGCTCCCTTTGCGTGGTGGGGAGACGCCAACCAAGGCGCTGGATCGGGGAGGAAGAGGGAGGGGAGGGGTGTGCCATCATCTCGGGCCTGATCCAGGGGGGCCAGACTGTGCACCGTCGACAACACTAATGCTAAGGTTAGCTCGATCAGAAAATCCGGGGTCTGAGCGCTGGCGAGGCACCTCACCTCCGAGAGAGCCTTTCAAAAGTACATAACTATCAGCGCCTTCCACGAATTGCAACGCTGCGGATCCCTGCAGAGAGGCAAGAGACGCTAGAGAGGGCTCCTGGTCGCAGATCCGCAATGGCTGGTGATTGGATCGCCGATGGGTCCGCCGTTTGTTGCGGCCCGCCGGACCCCGCTGCAACCTTGGCCGCCTCGCAAGAAAATCCTGGTGTTGGTAACGCAACCCTCCACTCCAGCAAGCCGCGGCCAGTGCTTAGCGTCCTGCAGCATCGAAAACATCAATTGCTGCGCGCTGCGAGGACCCGACGACAGCTGGTGGCGGGGCCTCACCAATCATGCGGCCCAGGAGACCATCGGGTTTATCAGATGAACCCCAGAGTCCTCCCCTCCGACGCTTTTGCTCGGACCTGTGGCTTATATCAAACTGGGTTTCCATCACCTTCGAACGCCTCCAAAGCCTCAGCTCGCGGATTGATTCTCTTGCAGCCCAGCAGACCGGAGCGGACTCGCCCGGAACCCACCGACAACCGTCCCAGCTCTAGCGACGCCCCGCGATCCTTCCTGAACGCCTCACCATTTGCTCGAACCTCCCCGTCTTCTCTCCTCTTGGAAGGCTGGAACCGTTCTGGCGCACCCATCAGCAGCAACCGCCGCTCCTCATTGGCCTCCCCCGCTCTGCTGTTCCAGCTCGTCTCGTCCTCTTCGGGGTCATTGCGACCACCTGAGCCGGCCGCAGGCAGTCGCCTCCTTCCGTGCGTAGAGGGCTGGGCTGCAAGGCAAGCGGCTCGGTCCATCAACAGCCGAGGGGGCTTGTCTGATATGCATGGTTTTGCTCGCTTTGGGTGCGGTGTCTGCTACTCACGTTACTTGTAATCCATGTTGTGATGTGCCGTGCGGGTTTCTGCTGCAGGGTCACTGCCGGCGCGGGGTCCCCGCGGCAGCGGGGTCCTCGCCTGCGCGCTGGCGTCTTCGAGCGTGAAGTTCTGTTGCAAAGTCCCAAGCGAAGTCTGGGGCGAGGTCTGGGGCCAACCTAGTGCGATCCAGGGCGAGTTCAGGTCTCCGCCGCGCGCCAGGGCGGAGCTCAGGATCGACGAGACCTGGTATCCTCGTTTTCTCGCAGCGTGGCGCCTTGGACTTCGTACACTTCCTCAAGTCTGAAATCTTGCGCGAGCACGGCCGTCGTGGATGAAGATGTAGGTATCTTACGAGATGAGCCCGATAGAGGCTTTGTCAATCCTCAGCTGCGCACGCATGGGCCTCCTCATTACGTTGCACGAACTGCACCCGGTCGACAGTTTGGGCCCACAAAGCCGTGGCGCCTTATCAGGTTGCTTAAGATCGCCCTCGCAGGATCCAAGATTGTGTTTTCGTTGTTTTTTCGGTATGGTTGTTAAGTCGCTCATGGTTTGTTGCAAGATACACTCGTGGGCCGCTTCATGGAGAACTGCAGAAACGGGTGGTTTCCCCTCGGGAGATTTTCCTGGGCTGCGGTTTCTCGGGTTCCTCTGTGTTGATCAGAAAAACACTTAGAGACTCCGAGCCATGGGCGCGGGGTCAGTGGTCTCGCTTAGCGCCCTAAGCCAGCCTGGCATTCATTCCATTCGCAGTCACTCCCCACCCTCCTTCTCACATCAGGTAACTAAAATGGTCAATGGGAGGCGGGAGTCCAAGTTGCTCGGGGGCCTTCGAGAAGAGTTCTGTTGCATGCTTAGTCTGTCCGACAGTCGGGTTCAGAGCGAGAAAAAGGGGCCTGTGCCCTCCAGGCGGCCTTGGCGGCCCAGGCGGGCGCAACAATTGTTGGCAGAGAGGGTGTGGCGGCAAACTGGTGGTGTGGCTCCATTCTCCAGGGGGGGACTCGCATCCCGACGCTAACGTTAGCAGAAGCCGGCCCTGCGCTAGGGCTCGTCCCCGCCTCTTCATGTCCCAGGGACTAGACGCTTGCCAACAGAAACCAGAAAGGTATTAGAGAGGCACTCTTCGCAGGATGCCGGCCATGGCCTCCACCGGTCCTCCGCAGCCCACCCGCACTCAATTACAACCAGGTTCACGTCGCGGCAGATGGCGAGGCTCAGCCGCTCTTCGTTGATGGTGGCCTCTGGCCTGCTGGCCGGCGCCGGCACGCTCGTCACGGCACAGAACGCGACCCGGTCCGCGCCCCCCAACGTGACCGTGGCCGACGGCCTGCACTCCCTCATGGTCAAGGCCGGCAAGCTGTACTTCGGCACCGCCGCCGACGTCAACAGCTTCAACGATACCCAGTATATGGCCATCATGTCCAATACGAGCGACTTCGGTATGATCACCGCCGACAACTCGTTCACGTGGGACGGAACCGAGTCGACTCTGGGTAAATTCAACTACACCAACGCTGACCTGGTCGTCGCAAAGACCAAGGAGAACCGTCAGATGATGCGCTGCCACGCGCTGGTCTGGCAGAAGGCGCTGCCGACGTGGGGTAGGCCGTCTTTCATTTTCTCATGACTCTGCTTCACCCCAAAGTCGCTGACTCGCCGCCCTGGATTTGGCTAACCCAACTGCCGCCCTTGCTAGTTTCGGACGGCACCTGGACCAACGAGACCTTGATTGCCGTGATGGAAACCCACATCACCAATGTCGTTACCCACTTTAAAGGCCTCTGCTACTCTTGGGATGTGGTCAACGAAGCTATTGACGACTACCCCAAGCCAGGCTACCGCGAGTCCATCTTCTACACCACCATCGGCAAGGCCTACATCTCGCTCGCCTTTGCCGCCGCCGCCGCCGCCGACAAGAACGCCAAGCTGTACTATAACGACTATAATCTGGAGGTCGTCCCCGCCAAGGCCGACGCCGCCGTCAAGATCATCACCGACGTCCAGGCGCGCGGCATCAAGATCGACGGCGTCGGCCTCCAGGGCCACCAGGTCGTCGGCGCGACGCCGAACCGCACCGTCCTCGCCGACACGCTACGCAAGTTCGCCGCGCTCGGCCTCGAGGTCGCCTGGAGCGAGATCGAGATCCGGCACAGCGCGCTGCCCCCGAGCGCGGCCGCGCTCCAGCAGCAGGCGCGGGACTACGCCGCCATGGTGGGCGCGTGCCTGGACGTGCTCGAGTGCGTGGGCGTCACGGTGTGGCAGCCCACCGACAAGTACAACTGGGTGGCGCAGAGTTACACGACCGAGGGCGACGCCTGCCTGTGGAGCAAGGACTACGAGCGCCGGCCGGCGTACGACGGCATCGTGGAGGTGCTGCGCGCGGCGATTGCTAACGGCACGAGACCTGCCAAGACGCCTCTTGCTGAACGGCCTGCGGCCAAGTCGGCTGCTGGGAGGGTGTCGATAGGCGCGGTGGGGGGTTTCCTGGGGGCTGCTCTGTCGGCGTGGTTGCTCCTCTGAGAGGCTGTTCTTGTATGTGTTTTAAATGCCTAGGTAGGCCAGGGTTTGAGGGATGTCCGTTCCAGGCTACACTAGCTCTTGTTAAATCTGTGGGAAATGCGCTCATGAACTGATGATATCTTGTATGGAAAGGGAAGAAAGTGGAAAGGAGACGTGGGTGTCATGCCTGAAAAATACAGGCTGGAGTGGATTTTCCCCACAGAACCCTTTTCGCTCAAAGATGTTCATACCATGTTGGGTTAAGTCTCGTCGTTACTTGGTCCAAAGTGGATTTTGATGTCCAGGTTACACGACCCGACCCGGCGTTGCGGTGGAAGCCCCTCTCCGGCCCGATGTCACATAATGACGCCATGTTCCGTGCCGGGCCGAATGCCGGTCTTTTCGGGACGAGAGCTTAGTCGACCACAGACACTGCAGAGGAGTGGGAGGCCATCGGCCCAAGCGACAACCTCGCAATTTGACAAGGGACCCGACTGAGAGCACTAGAGAGGCTGATCTTTGCTCCAACACACAGGAAGCCACAAAGATAGGCAAAACAATAACGTATTTTATAAGCGAGTGTGCAATATAAGCGAGTGTGCAATTTTTCTACCCCCTACAACAACTATCCTCAATTACAACACAACAACACTAGAAACTAACTACAATTTCCTCAGAAATAGATGCATCAGATGATCCTGCGGCCTCCTGACAAGTGCGGGCATTATGGCCAGGCTTGCCGCATACACCACAGCACCGAACCCTTGTACGACCCCCCCCTGCACCATTACCCTCCGGCTGCATTTCCTGTACTCCCTCCCTACTTATAGCCCCCTGGCCTAGTGACTCTTGTGTACCCTGTATAGTAAGTGACCCTCCTAGCTGTACACGTGTCCTTTTGGCTCTCCGGCGTTTGCTTAGTGCCTCGTTGGCCTTGCGGAGCGCAGCGTTCTCTGATCGAAGGAGGGCCACCTAGTGCATCATAGCCATCGTGCCCTTAATAAGCTGGTCCATAGTAGCCAACATCGAGGTTGGGGAGCTATTTTGATGGTTGGCAATGCGAGTCTTGATGAGCGTTGACTGCGAGGTCGCTTTTCGAGGGTTGTGTGGTGTCTGGAAGACCCAAGGTTGTGGTGTACCAGCCCGTGAGGTTGGGGGTGTTGGTGTGCGAAGCTTGACATCTAGTTTAGAAAGCACCTTCTCTGGATCGAATGGAATAAGGCCAGCCCCTGTAAAGCCACCCTGGATATTCTTCTCCGTCATCGAGGCGAAGAAGGCCTCACGGAAGCTATAGAGGAACTCGAGCTTGCTTACGTGGTTGATATGTATCCGCATCAAGTCCTCAACCTGGCGACCGTACGCCTGCTTCAACGGCCTAAAGCAGCCAATATCGAGTGGCTGGAGGAGGTGCGAAGAATGCGGAGGCATATAGAGCGTAATGATGTTGTTCTGCTAGTAATAGAGCTCGAATTCGGTCGAGTGGTGGCTCTCGTGGCCGTCGAGGATCAATAGCCGGTATTTGCCTTTCGTACGAGATGCTGTATAGAAGTCGAAGTGCTTGATCCAATCCAGGCCTACCGCATTGGTCGTCTAGCCATTGTCGGTGGTTGCGATACGCCAGTCGGCTGGGAGGTCGCACTTGGTATACCAGTTGGCGAGGTAGTACTATGCGGCCAAGATGATGAATAGAGGGATGGCCTAGCCAAAGGCATTGACGCCCTGGATTACCATTGCCCACTCGCGGTTGCCAGGCTGGGCTAGCTTTGCCTTGCTACGGCCATTAGAGGTTGTAACCACCATACCCGCGAAGATGATGCCCATTATAAACCTAGTCTCGTCGAAGTTATAGATGTCGTTGTCCACGATACCGTACTTGGCCTTGACGTTTCGTACAAGGGCAAACTACTCGCCAATAACCTTTGGATCCTCGCACTTGGCCCTCTGGTAGTCGTATCGACGTGTCCAACGCTTCCGGAGGTCTTCCTTACGTCTAACGAAGTTGTGTGCCTAGAGCTTGCCGATAGGGGGCGCGTCGTGTACGCGAAGTAGTTGGTTGGCTATATCTTCTACACCACGTAGTCTTGGTGGAAAAGATCGTGTAATTAGCTCAACAATATATTGAACAATAGCATTCTCTTTGGAATCCGTGAGCCGGCGCGATTTAGGCGTAGTGTCGCATCGTGTAGGCTTGCCAGCGCGTCGTCGGGTCAAAGTCATACGGTTCACGTTGTAGATCTTGGCTATAGCTAGAATACTTAGACTTTTATTGTCTTCGAGAGCCTGGAGGGCTAAGATGACCCTACTTTCATTTGTAGTAGAGGGCATCTTGGATGGTGAAGAAAAGTGGTGTTGAAAGGAGAGGTGGCGCGTCGCGTCGGAAATTGCACACTCGCTTATATTGCACACTCGCTTATAAAATACGTTAGTGTATTTTGACACTTCGCTACGAAGTCCACTAATGCCTTCCGGATGCGCCACGCTGCACAATGTGGTCGAGGCTGGTGCGAGTGACTTTACCGACTCCAGCACCTGCTTGCGAGGTTGAGAGGCGCAGTTTTCTTGTCGAACAGAATCTGTGTATGCTTATTAGCCCAGGGGAGATTGTAAACACGAATGGGCAGAACGCACCTCGGGTGCTATAAACTCGGGGCCACCGCAGAAGGTGCTGGTCGTCGAGCCGTACCACATGTCTTCCTTGCAGAGACCGTAGTCGGCAATCGTGATGTGCCCGTCAAGCGTCAGGAGGATGTTGTGCGGAGCTCACCCTGACCTCTCCTTGGCTGACGACTGCACAGAGTACCACTTGGCTCTAAAAGAATTGCAGGCAGACTTTGACAATCTGTGTAATTATTTCGTTGAATACACCGAGAAACCCAGACGCCGAGGATGTTCGTTGTTTGTTTCGGACCCTTCATCTACGGATGTATGGTGGGTAAGGGGGTGGCGGTCTCAATCATGACTCTTAGGACAAGACATGGCACATCATGTAGGTATGTGCTGGATACCAGAGTGCGGGGATAAACTGCGCAATCTTCACCAAATGCATCGCGTTATAAAATTACAAATCTTTCTACAGAATCTCCTTCCCCTCTCATCAACCCCAGGGTGAGGGGTCACAAGGGTCACGGTCAAAGCTGACCGTGACCCCATGGCGACGGAATGTTGGGTTGCCACGAATGGCTTCCCAGGCTGACTGTGCTTGGCAGCGATAACTACCGAACCGCCATTCTAGAACGTTGATCGCTTGCCCGGCGACCAAGGTTATGATTTCATCAGTCTGAAAGACAAACAGCGAGTTGAAGTACCTCGTCAAGGCTTGAGTGTTGACAATGCCGGGCGGGCCAGAGATGACCACACTCGAGTGTGGTCCTCGGGCGCTCTCGGCGCCGCCACGCGCTGGCGATTATAGATGACTCGGGCAAGATGTCCATCTACTTCCAGCCGGCGTGATGATCCTTGCTGAAGGCATTTTCCAAGCAGCGTAATGGCTGACTCTGCCGTGAAGAAGGTGAGCTTCGCTGCGGCCGTCGAATGGCCGCCGCTTGGAGCGACAATGTGGCATTGCCACACGCGACCAACGTCCCGGATGGCGCCGAGGAGGCGGTTGACAGTGACATTCGCTTCCAAGCCCTCAATCCAGAGGGAGCAATTCTCGTCCTCTGTGATGGCTGCTGACAGGTTGCTGACCAAGTTGTGGTTTCCGCGATAATTGGGAGAAACGCCCGCACGAACCCTGCTTTGGATCACCTGGTCTGTCGGGTTTTCCTGTGTGGCCCTCCAAGCTCGCGACACCATTGCCATGGGTCTAAAGTTCCTTCTCTCCCGCTGGATCGGCTGATGGGTGTTCTCATTCTGGGCCGGATGCGCGACGACAGCACCGAGCGGCAAGGCGGGAACAGCGTGGTTGCCTGGATGCCAGAGAATCGCAAAATCTGCGGGATAACGAGCCTGACCAACATTATCAGGATCTTGGGTGCGGTTCTGGTCGAGCTGCATATGATTCTGAGCTGCAAATGGTGCCTGCACCAATGGATCGGTCAGTGAACAGCACTGTGCTCATCCTCGGAATGGTGCTCACTGGGAAAATCGGTTGAGGTAGTCTGAAGGGAGCCCGAACTCGGACGTCCTGCGCCCACAAATTCATTCGGGCTTGCTGCGGTGGGACTTGCGCGGCTTGACCGAAGCGACCGGTATCCAAGGTCTGGAAAGCCGGGGGCGATCTCGGGATCAAGTGCATCGTCTCGCCGAGAGGGAGGCCGTGTCCCGGCAGGTCGCCTGCATCTTCGGTGGTCGGAGCAAAAGGTTGGAACTGCCACTGGTCGTCTTCCTGCGCTGCGACTCCGAGTCGAGCATCGTCGAGGTTTCTAAACGCCATTGCGACGGGGTGGAGTGGCGAGGGGTGGTTTTCTGAGTCGGTCGGGTCAGTAAGGTCGGTAGGCACAACTGATGAATATAAAAAACAGTACCTTGGTTCAGATTGTCGATTTGTAGTTCATAATAAATGACGAGAAAGCAGCTCAAAAATTACCTGTCGCTCCTGCAGCAAGGAAGATGCAGCGGCAAGCAGGTTGTTGACGGGAAATGCTGGGTAACCAGCTGAGTGCTTGAAAGTGGGAAGGAAGAAGAGAAATAGGGCAAAAGGTCAGTGGGAGAGAAAATAGTTGTGGTGTTGCCAAAACCTTTGCAGGGCAATGCGGGCAGGTGAGGTCGAAACACCAGATGAAAGGCAGGCCGGCATGGTCCTCAAGCACTCACTTCTGCTGGCACCTTCTGCCACTCGGCAAGCCATTGTTGCAGCCCCCGTGTGCCCATTCAGGCCTTGTCACAAAACAGGACAGCTCGCAAGTCTCCAAAACAATCCGCAAGTCTGATCAAACAACGAACAAGAAAACAACAAGCCCTTCCATCCACGGCGCCACCCAAGACAGACGGCCGACTGTCCACTTCACTGTTTTCTTGGGAGCGAATATTGAACTGCGACTCAAGATCCCCAGAGCCTGGCCTAAATCACCGAGAAATTCCAGTACATGGAATGACCTTTGTGCGCGATTGGCAACTGAAAATTTGGAAGACAGATACGTCAGAAATGGAGCGCTGCTCGACCGCGAAAGAGATCAAAACATAAGACTTTCCCCTTGAGTACCTTCTTCGAACCGGATTGGACAACCGTTGCCACCAGCATTGGAACCTGGATGGAAAGGAAATATTTAGAGCATATTTGTTTGGACGCAATACATGCTCATATACCCGTTTCTGCCGTGTCTACAGGAAAAGCTGGGCGCTTTTGGCTTGAAATAATACAAAGCTCTGGAGTCAGGGCACACATCGCAGTTGCGCGATGACTTCCCATCTCAGTCACGGCCAAACGAGTCAGCATGTTTTGGCAAGCATCAGCGGCAGAAGAAACAATTGAGCTGGCGCAATCTGATGTTTGCAACAACGGGGGCCTGGGAAAGAAAAGGCCTGTTTGGGCAGTCGAGAACAGAAAGTTGACCATGAAGTTCGCAAACTGGAGATGACGGGCGGGATGACGACGGTCAAGACACAAAAAATGACGCGGAGAGGAAAACAAAGCAAAATCTAGCAAGATGACAATATACGCAGGTATTCACGATTGACAATGCCATTCACAGGCCTGGAATCGCCGGCAGAGTGGTCAGAAGGGGACTGTAGCCTGACTCAAGTTTGCCCACTCGCGCTGCCAGCAGGTTGTCCCGAGGCTCAATTTCAACAACTCTCCTCACTCAACTCTCATTTGACCATTTGCCATTACCTGTCCCCATTATCCCGGGACGTGGACGGCTGTATCTGCCAGGATCGTCTCACAACCCAGCAGTCCTTTCGTTGTGGTGTCGTTGTTTTGACCCCTGAGTCGACCCTAACCCTTCCAACCCGCCAAGCCATTCGGATCCCCAACTGAGCGCCGAGGCAACGGTCAACGGCAATTCCCGTGTAATTGCCGGGGTCGTTTCGTGGACCTTCATCAGAAACCCAACAAAAAGCCACGCCGTGCTCCTGCTGCGTATTGCCAGCACTTCGACCATGTGCATCGTGTGATAGGTTGGGCCGGCGGCTCACTCAGCCACGTGTTGACCGCCTAGGAAAACACGGGACTTGAAGGATTGCTTGGCTGGCGCTTGGCCGGCAGTTCGATCCACGAGGGAGGGAGGAGCGTGAGAGATGGTGGGAGCTTCCATCTGCTGTGCCGGCAGATAGGGAGGGGAATCGCACGGAACGCCGCTGGGTATTTTTAAAAACAAACAACTACAACGTTATCGAGTACCGAGAAGGAATGGCCGTGAGAACTCGCCCGGTCGGCAGGCGCCGCAGAAAAAACACCACCGTCATCCTCGTTGTCGGTCTCGCACCTCCCGCAACCGTAACACCTGCCAGTGCTCCCTTCCCCCCTCCCCCGAATGTCCACCGCCTCTCCTTCCCCAAACCGCCAAGATCGGACCCCGCCGCACCAGCAGATCATGGTCGGTTCTCGGTTTCGGGCTTGACCGGGCGCGCAATTATGCAGTCAGAGCCGGTTGTGTCCCGTCGTCTCGTATTTCCTTAGAAGCAGCAGTCGAGGCACTCGAGGCAGCACTCGCAGGTCTCGCCGCACAGCCAGCAGCAGCACATGGCGGCGATGCTAAGAGACGACGACGCAACGCCGTGGTTAGCCGGATCCAGAGAGATCGAGGTTGGGCGTCGGAGCTTACCAAGAGTACAGGCAGCCGTGGCTCTTCTCCTCCTTGCGCGGGGGAGCCTCCTGGTATTGCATCGGCCCGGGCTGGGGGGCATAGCCCTGGGGGCCGTAGCCCTGCGGAGGAGGAT
>Ga0247823_10000437_pt1 | contig 35501 bp, 34 predicted proteins | sample 13C_PalmiticAcid_2_FD_192426 | JGI IMG/M metagenome (GOLD analysis project Ga0247823, IMG submission 192426) | Soil microbial communities from agricultural site in Penn Yan, New York, United States - 13C_PalmiticAcid_Day30 | ecosystem: Environmental > Terrestrial > Soil > Agricultural land...
ATTTAAATCTATAGTGTATATTAAAATCATAGAGACTAGGAAATGGAGGTTCACATGACTTCTCTTCTTGGCCATGAGTTCAGAAAACAGGCCCTGCACCGCCTTTATCGTATTTCGGGAAATGGTTGCATCAAAACCGCCCCGACCTTTACGAGAGAGCGTATGAACGCAGCGCTCCGCCGGTTTAATACACTGGCCCTTACAAACTAGTAAGCTGAACAACTAAAGCGACCGCAAGCCCGGTCTGAAGCCCAAACAAGCGCCATCCCTGATCAAGATGGCGCTTTTGTCGTATTCAGGGTTTGGCTGATCCGGCGGCGGCGCGTTTCAAACGGTCATTAATGGCTATCCCAAGGCCCTGATCAGGGATATTCATGACCGCGATATTTTTATGCTCTGGGCGGTCAAGCTCACGCAGCATACGGAAGAGATTGGCAGCCGCTTGATTAAGGTCACCTGTATCACTGAGGTTACGCAACGCCGTTGCCGGAAGATCCTTGGCACTGCCGCCGCCCTTGATACCCATGAACTTGATTGAACCAAACGCCAGCAATGCCTCACCCGGCATGACATCGATAGCATTCAGACGCACAGGGACAGAAGGTGCGTAATGCTTCAAGAGCTGACCCGGGGATTTTACTTTATTGCCGTGATCACCGAAATCGTACCCAACATCCATATCAAGAACATCGGCTATTTGTTCGGCTGTAATTGCGCCGGGGCGTAATACAACAGGTTTATCGCCACTGAGATCAAGCACAGTTGATTCAAGACCTACTTCGCACGGGCCTGCTGCCAGTATCATCGCGACCTTGTCACCCAGGCCTTCGGCCACGTGTTGCGGCGTTGTCGCGCTTACCTGTCCGGACACATTCGCGCTCGGTGCGGCAATAGGCAGGCCAGATTCTTTTAGTAACGCGAGGGCCACCGGATGCGCGGGCACACGAATGGCCAATGTGGGCAAACCCGCACTGCATAGTTCACTGACCCTGCAATCATCACGACGCGGCAGAATGATCGTGAGTGGTCCCGGCCAGAAGGCCGCCGCTACGGCTTTCGCACGCGTATCCATCGTGACGTATTTCTGAGCGTTTTCAGCATCAGGCACATGCACGATCACGGGATTGAAACTCGGGCGCCCCTTCGCGGCAAAGATACGCGCGACAGCTTCGCCATCCAGCGCATTGGCACCAAGGCCATACACAGTTTCTGTCGGCAGAACGACAAGCTCGCCCGTCTTTAACAGGGTTGCCGCTTCGCGCAATACATCAGGAGAAGATACTTTTAGAACAGTCATGGAGAGGGCCAGAAACGACCGCCGGTCATGGGTTTGGGCACTGCCGTCGTTGTCGGGAATGAAAGCGGCAGTTGCAGGCGTGAGCGCACAGCCAGATAAGCAAAACCTTCGGCCTCCAGCGCATCACCATCCCACTTCAAATCATCAACATCATGCACAGGCGCTTTCAGTGCCGCACGCAAACCATCCATGATCGCCGGGTTATGACGACCGCCGCCCGTGACGTACCATGCCTTGGGTTGTTGTGGCATGTGGCTTACAGCTTGTACGACGGATTGCACAGTGAAATCGGTCAATGTGGCCGCACCATCCTCTAACGACAAGCCCTTCAGGAAGCCTATATTCCACGCATCACGATCGAGTGACTTTGGCGGTTTCATCGCAAAGAATTGATTTTGCAGCAGGCGACTTAATGTCGGGCCATCCACTTTACCCACGCTGGCATGCTTGCCATCCTGATCATATTCAGCACCTGTATGCGCACGCACCCAGTCATTGATCAGCGCATTGCCGGGACCTGTATCAAAGGCCAGTACATTATTCTGATCATCAATCAGTGTGACATTGCCGACACCACCAAGATTGAGAATAGCCACAGGCTTTGGCAAACCGCTCGCGAGTGCTGCATGATAAATCGGAATAAGCGGCGCACCCTGCCCGCCCGCTTTCACATCATCAGTGCGAAAATCATTGACGACCGCAATACCCGTATCATATGCGAGTTTCGCGCCATCGCCGATTTGCCATGTAAAGCCGTTGTCAGGATCATGAAAAACGGTTTGGCCATGGAAACCGATCAGGTCCACCTGATCCGCATTTATATGCGACAATGCCAGCAAGCTTTTGACCACATCGGTATGGGCATCGGTCATCAGGATTTCGGCCTGAGCCACACGCCCGTCTGGATCACGGGAGAGACCAAGACATGCCCGCAGGGCATCACGCACCGTCGGGTCATACGGCACAGTCAGGAACGCCAGCCGTTCGACAAAATCCCGGCCATCCGTGCGGATCAGCGCAGCATCTATCCCGTCCAGCGATGTGCCGGACATAAGGCCGATGACGGTATAGGTTTTATGGTTAACGCTTGGCTTTTGCATGAGTCTCTGGTATCAGGAAAATGCGTTTATTTTCAAGGATAATGGGTATCATGACCGCTGTAAAATCGGATTTTTTGAACGTAATGATCGAACGGGGCTTTTTTAACCAATGCTCCGACCTCGAAGGGCTGGATAAAAAGCTCTGCGAAGGCGTTCAATCCGCCTATATCGGCTTCGATGCCACGGCTAAATCCCTGCATATCGGCAACCTGACCGGCATTATGATGCTGAAATGGTTCCAAGAGACAGGCCATAAGCCCATTACCCTGATGGGTGGCGGCACCTCCAAAATCGGCGATCCCTCCTTCAAGGATGAATCCCGTAACCTGATGACCGATGAGATCATCAGGGACAATATGGAGAATATCCGCACCACGTGCTTCGCCCAGTTCCTGAAATACGGTGATGGCAAAACCGATGCGCTGATGGTCAACAATGATGATTGGCTTTCAGAACTGAAATACCTCGAGTTCCTGCGTGACTATGGTCGTTATTTCACCGTCAACCGCATGATCTCGTTCGACAGCGTCAAGACACGCCTTGAGCGCGAAAGCCCGCTGACGCTGCTGGAGTTCAATTACATGGTGATGCAGGGGTATGACTTCCTCGCCATTCACCGTGAACATGGCACTATTTTGCAAATGGGTGGTTCTGATCAGTGGGGTAACATCATCAACGGTGTTGATCTCGCGCATAAATCAGACAAGGCACAGCTGTACGCACTGACCGCTACATTGCTGCTGAATTCCGCTGGCGAGAAAATGGGTAAGACAGTCGGCGGTGCCGTCTGGCTGAACCCCAATATGCTTTCGCCTTACGATTACTGGCAATATTTCCGCAACGTCGATGATGCTGATGTTGGAAATCTGCTGGCGCGTTTCACGATGATGCCAATGGCTGAGGTTAAACGTCTTGCCGCCCTGCAAGGTGCTGAAATCAACGAGGCGAAGAAAATCCTTGCCCATGAAGCCACCAAGCTTAACCACGGTGAGCAAGCGGCACTGGATGCCGCAGCTACAGCACAGAAAGTGTTCGAACAAGGTGGTGTTGGTGGCGATCTGCCGAGCATTACCGTTGAACGTTCACGCCTCTCCACTGGTATTGCCATTCTTGATCTGCTGGTTGAGGCCGGATTTGCATCATCCAAGGGTGAAGCACGTCGCCTGGTGCAAGGCGGCGGCATTCGTTGCAATGATAACGTCGTCAGTGATGACAAGTTTATTGCCAAGGAATCTGATCTGACAGGCGACGGCTATATCAAGCTGTCTGCCGGCAAGAAACGCCACGCGCTCGTGAAGGTATAATGTGACCTAGCGGTTACCGCCCTGCGTACGTGGCGTCGTCTGTTCGCGCTGCGGCTGTCTTTGCTGACGCTGCGGCCCCATGGTGGAGCCTGGTGCGCGGTCGGCCTTATCCTCTTCGAAGAAGATACGACGCAGAATACCCGGTGTGAGCGCTGATAGCGGATTCACGGAAACGGTCGGCGTTTTCACCGGCCCTTTGATCGAGTAAGTCGCCGCAATCAACGCACCGCCACCACCCGTCAAAATATCGCCGATGAGCGGGATATTACTGATGAAATCATTCACGAATGTTACAGGCACAACCGTGCCACCCACATCGGTCAGGTCTTCGCGTTTGTCGATCTTGCCCTCGAAGGTCAGACCGATAGAGGAGCCGGATGTGCGGCCATTGCGCATGTAATAGGCATCACCACCACGTGCGATCACCCAGTCAAAATCGCTTTGCAGCTTGGTAAAGAATATACCTTCACCGCTTAGCAATTCAGGAATGCCTGTCAGACTGAGTGCCCCCACAAGACGTGCTAGCACAGGCGCTTTTACGACGCGGAAATTGGTCATCTCGCCCGAGCCACGGATCAAACGACGACGCTGGTTTTGCTCAGGCACTTGCTGACCGGAAATTTTCATCTGGCCGCCCTGAACGTTTTCATAGACGTCAAAGGCCCGCAAGACAGCGCCTGCATCCTGTGCTTCCATCTGCAGATACATCTTGCCGCTCTGGTCGGGACGCAGACGTACCATCATCGGGCCCGCACCAGCAATCGCATCCAGTTCAAACTGGTTGATATCGCCCTTGTTGTTCATATCGAAGTAAACTTTGACCTTATCAACCATGCGGGCCGGGTGCGTGCGCATGCGGTTCACCGTTCCCGATGCAATCACAGCAGGGCCTGTGTAAGGAGCATCTTGCAATGCCGGATCTTGTTCCTTACTCAGGAATGGGCGTGCATCAAAGAACGGGCCATTGGCCTTGATTTTTAGCGGCCCACCCGGCACTTGCTCAAAATCGAGTGCTACATCTGTTTCCGACAACCGCGCACGGGCGACGGTGCCCCGACGCAGTTGAGCCTCACCCTTCACGTTTTCAAATATCAGGCGGCCTTTTTCTACTTTCAGGTCAGGTGTATTGACCGCCAGATCAGTGACCTCTTTTAAGTCGCCATTCTGCAGCAGAATTTTTGCTGAAGCTGTCCCGGCGACGCCAGAAGCCTTCTCATACTTCATGGGCTTGACGAATAATTTCACATTATCGACCGGGCCATCCACCAGCACTTCGGATTTACCGCCGGCCAGTTCGGTGTAGGTCACGTTGACAGTCGGGTCACCCGCGACCCAGTCCTCAAGTCCGGCGCCGAAATGTTTTCGCAATTCGTAATCAGCCAGAACTTTTGATTTTGCCTGAAACACGAACGGTTTTCCGGTGCTGTCAAAATAGGCCTTAAACTCTGCGGGTGCGGCGCGTCCCTGCAATGTGGCCGGGCCTTTAATATTCACTTCGCCATCAGCAACCATCACGCTGATATCGTTGCCGCCGATATCCAGCCCCTTAATCATACCGGGCAGAACGAGCTTCTGCGCTTTGGCTTCAGCACTCACAACGACCTGTTCTTTGGGCAAGTCTTGCAGAGTGGGGAATTTTACATGAACATCAAGCTCCGCATTACCCTGCACGGATTCTGTTTTGATACCTGCCTTAGCCGCATCGAACGCAATCGGCTCCTTGGCGATATAGCGCAGTACGCTTTTAACCGGACCTTCGAGGGTGGCCTTAATATCGGCCATGCCGGTCTGATCAGATGTCAGGTGCGTAATATTCACTTCGCCCTGCGTAATATCCATCTCATCAATCTTGCCGGACTTGATATGGATCGTGAGGCTGTCATCCTTTACCAGTGCCACAGCATTTGCCGCCGTTACAGGCAGCATTGGTTGTGCGTAATCAACTGTTACGTTTTCCATTTTGGCATCCGCCGCCAGATTGGCAACACTGACATCCCATGTCGATTCCGCACCCGGTTCACCTGCTGTGCGCTTAGCCTCGAGGTTCAAGGTCACAGCACCGTCATAAATGCGCCCCACGGACAGACGCTCCGTGAACCATGAACGGGCTGACGTATCATTCAGAGCCGATGGCCATAATGTAGCAAGCGTATCCAATGGAATATTCGGCACCTTGACCAGAATGGGCGCATTGACCTGATTGGCGCTCACCAGCATCTGTGATGATGCATTGATTTCAATACCGCTAATCGCCAAGGATAGGTTTTCGAGCGAGAGCATGCCGTGTTCATGATCGTAAGTAGCTTTGACGCCGACTTCGTCATATCCCACAGGCTTATCATACAGCCCTTTCAGATTGAGCGCGCCGTTTTCACTGATCAGATTCATACCCACACGTTTCAGTTTTCCGCGTGGATCGGCAATCAATGTCATATCGCCGTTCAGGATAATGGATTGATCGCGGAACCATGCCAGCGCCTCAATTTTCTGCGCCAAGGCGCGGGGATCAATGTCCTGCAAGTGCACGTTCAGTACTAGATCACTTTTATTCGGGTTATAAATGGCATCCGCAACAATAACGGAGGAGCGATTAGCACCACCTGGCAATTCCAATGTTGATGTAATCGCCAGACCTTCGCGGTCGCGGGCAAAAGACAGATCGAAAGGCGATATATACCATGTCACATTCAGCACATGATCTTCGACCACCATACGAGCATCAATGATTTCAAATTGACGCAACAGCGCCAGCGGCCCCCATTTACGGCGATCATTGTCTTCGCGGGAAAGTGCATCAATGACTGTTTCAATGATGCTGTCGTCATTATTGACGTGATTGACAGGTTCTTCATCATCCAATGAAATTTCGAATTTGTTATCGACGCTGCGGAAGATACGTACTGATGGTTCCTTAACGCGGATTGTAACCGGGCGGATATGACCAAAGAACAGCGGACGCACCGCCACACCCATATCAAGCTCACTGACCTTCACAAAGGATGAATCATGGCGCAGGAGGTTCACATTACGCATGCTGAGAATAACGGGACCGCGGATTTGCGGCCATGACAGGAACGCACCCTCAATATCGGCGCCGTAACCTGTGCCTTGTTCCTTCAGCGCCTGTTCCACATAAGTGCGCGCAAATCCGATATCCAGAGGCCCCGTGGTCAAACGCCACATAAAGAGCGCCGCGAGCACCACTAGCAACCCGACGACAGCCGCCAGTATCTCGAGGACCATTAATCCCGAGCGACCGCACATGCGCCCGCAAAAGCGCAAGACCGAGAAGTTTGGCAGTTTAGGAACTGGCAGTTTCATCATGGTTATTTATTATGGAATGTTATTCTTCCAAGCCTCTATCTTTTTACTCTATGGGCGCTAAATTTGTAAGTCTGGATCCAAAAATTGCCGAGAGATAATGACCATGGCTGTATTAAAAAACGGGAGCAAAGCTCCTGATTTCACTCTACCCACGGATGGTGGCGGTTCTGTGACACTTTCAGCACTAAAGGGGCAGCCTGTGGTGCTGTATTTCTACCCTAAGGACGACACGCCGGGCTGCACGCAGGAATCATGCGATTTCCGCGATAATATGACGGCACTTAAGCGCCTGAAGGTGCAAGTGATCGGCATTTCCAAGGACAGCGTGAAGAAACACGATAAGTTCAAAGAGAAATACGAGCTGAACTTCCCTCTGGCATCCGACGAAGAGGGCAGCGTTTGCGAGAAGTATGGCGTATGGGTCGAAAAGAGCATGTACGGCAAGAAGTACATGGGTATCGAACGCTCGACATTCCTGATCGATGCCGAAGGCAAGATTGCGCATATGTGGCGTAAGGTCAGCGTCACCGATCATGTGACCGAAGTGTTACAGGTTTTAAAAGATCAGAAGAAAGCCGCATAAACAAAAAGCCGGGATCATCTCCCGGCCTTTTTAAATTCTTCTTTCTGATCGCTTATGCTGCTTTCAGCTGGCGCACAACAGAACGGCCACAACCAGCAGCATTCAGGTGATCATGTACGTGTGATGTCAGAACATCTACATGATCATTGAAGAAGTGGTTTGCACCTTCGATCACGCGGTAATCAATCTCAATGCCTTTTTGCGCGCGCAATTTCTGCACCAGCTTTTCAGCATGCGGTTCAGGAACAACAGAATCTTTATCACCATGGATGATCAGACCTGATGTCGGGCACGGTGCCAGGAACGTGAAATCGAACATGTTCGCTGGCGGTGCCACGGAAATGAAACCGCGAATTTCAGGACGGCGCATCAGCAGTTGCATACCAACCCATGCACCGAATGAGAAACCAGCCACCCACACATATGGTGCGTTCGGGTTAATTTCCTGCATCCAGTCGAGAGCCGACGCCGCATCGCTCAGCTCACCTTCGCCACGGTCAAACATACCTTGGCTGCGGCCTACGCCGCGGGAGTTATAACGAAGTACGGAAAAACCGCGTTCAACGAATGTCTGGAAAAGGTGATATGTCACCTTGTTATTCATTGTGCCGCCATGCTCCGGGTGTGGATGCAAAATAATGGCCAGCGGTGCGTTAGGCGTCTTGGAATGGGTATACCGACCTTCGAGGCGACCGGCAGGACCATTGATGATAATCTCAGGCATAAAATCCCCTAAATGCTTTTCAGCGTCTCACACACAAATCACGGCCCTTCCCTGTACGGCCGCAACGATTATTATTAATTACGCGTGTTATTACTGGTTCTAATGCACGGTATAGCAAATCGGCCTTTGAAATGTCCACAAATTTATCATAACACCTTGACAACCCGTGTGGATAAAGGCTTGTTTGCATTAGCAAAGTTGGAAGTCGTCAAAGATGGAAAAAACCCCGGTTTATCTTGATTATAACGCAAGCGCGATTATGCGCCCACCCGTAGCGGATTTGATGCGTGATATCATGTCTGCACCTGGCAATGCATCTTCCATTCATGGTTTCGGACGTGCTGCGCGCAAACATATCGAACTGGCACGCGAGAAAGTTGCCGCCCTTGCGGGCACACACCCCAATTACGTCACGTTCACATCCGGTGCTACTGAAGCAAACAACGCGGTGCTGAAACATTTCAGCGGCGAACGCATTCTGGTTTCCGCGATTGAACATCCATCGGTTTTGGAATCTGCACCGCAAGCAGAACGCATTCCTGTCAACAAAGATGGTCTTATCGACCTCGGCGGTTTTGAAAGATTGCTTGATGGTGAGGAGGTCGCACTGATCTCGATCATGCTAGTGAACAATGAAACAGGCGTGATCCAGCCGATTGAAGAACTCGTGCGTTTGGCACGTGCGCGCCATCCACGCGTATTCTTCCATACCGATGCCGTACAGGCCGCCGGGAAAATCCAGATTGATCTGGCAATGCTGGGCGTTGATTATCTATCACTGTCCGCGCACAAAATGGGCGGGCCACATGGTGCAGGTGCCCTGCTGTGCGCGCCGGGATCAGAACCCGTACCATTCATTCATGGTGGCGGGCAGGAAAAACGCCAGCGCGCAGGCACTGAAAACGTGGCCGCGATTGCAGGCTTTGGCCTGGCAGCAGAGATTGCGCTAACTGAAATTCCCGCATACCAAAAGTTATCCGATCTGCGCGATGAACTGGAACGCACGCTGCAGCAAGCGGCGCCCGAGATTGTCGTGTTCGGCCAAGGCGCACCGCGCGTAGCCAATACATCTAATATCGGCCTGCCCGGTATTGCTGCCAATACACAGCTAATGAATTTGGATATTGAAGGAATCGCGGTTTCCAGCGGTTCTGCTTGCTCCAGCGGCACGGTAAAACCCAGCCATGTACTTGAAGCCATGCACGCCAGCCCCGACCTGACCAGCCATGCCTTACGTGTATCCATGGGATGGAACACAAAGCCTGAAGAGATCAAACGCCTTGCCGAAGCATGGCTAAAGATGTATGACCGCGTACAAGATAAAGTGAAGAAAGCCTGAGATTATGCCCCAGATTACATTCCTGTTTGCCGACGGATCCTCCAAGCAAGTCGAAGCCCCTATCGGGTATTCGGTGATGGAAGTTGCGCAGATGAATGATATCGAGCAAATCGAAGGCGCTTGCGGTGGCTCCCTCGCCTGCGCGACCTGTCACGTATACGTGCACCCTGACTGGTGGGATAAAGTCATGCCTGAGGGCGAAATGTCGACCGAAGAAGAAGACATGCTGGACCTTGCGTTCGATGTCCGCAAAGCCTCACGCCTGTCATGCCAGATTACGGTGAAGGAAGAGCTTGATGGTCTGGTACTGGCATTGCCTGGCACCAAAACCGACTGGACGCCTTAAATACCGATTTCCTTTTTAATCAGCCCGTAAAGCGCCTGTGGCGTTTCTTCGACACGGAAGTAATCAAGGCCACTGTGCGATGAAATGAAGCCCAGTTTCTCACTGTGTTTCAGTTGCGCCAGCATATGATCGTAATAACCCTTGGTATTCAGGAGATAAAGCGGGCGTACCGGCAAACGATTGCCGTTTTCGTCCTTCACGTTGTTATCGATCTCAACGGATTCAAAGATTTCATCAAGCGTACCCGTGCCACCCGGCAGCACAATAAACGCCTTGGTATCGCGCACGAAATAGGCCTTACGTTCGGACATCGTCTCAGTCAGGGAATATTTGAAGCCTAAGGAATCCACATCGCCCTGGAAGAAGTATTTCTGCGGCATGACGCCATATAACTGGGAATCAGATTTGTAATCACGAACAGAGTCGACAAAACCGCGTGCAAACGCGCCCATCAGGCCCTTGGCCGAACCGCCATATTTCAGCAAAATATCGTGCTGACCGATCAGTCCGCCCAGCGCACGCGCCTCTTCTGCAAAAACCGGATCATTGCCGTCGCGTGATCCGCCATATAAAGCCAGTGATATTCTCGACAAAGAAAAATTCCCTACAACAGATGTTATAGGGAATCTTAACCTTTAAAGCATTGTCAGCACAACAGGAACTTAAGGTTTAAGTTTGAGTTGCGCGGCGTTTGCTGCGTGAACGCTTGGTTCAATGATGGCAGGCGCCAGATCAATACCGCGCATGATGCCTTCTTCGCTCCATTTGTCCAGTTTTGTAAAGGCTTCAGTCACGCTATCCGCCGAACGGATCATTTTCTCACGCCCCGGATGGATCAGCCCTTGTCCGATCAGTTTGCGCATCAGTGTTTTTTCTTCTTCATAAAGGCCGTTGATATTCATGACTATCATCGGTTTGAGATGTTCAGGTGAACGTGCGGCAATCAGCATATCGTTCAGCGCCGCTACTTCCCATTTTTCATCCAATGTGCCAATACCGCCGGCCAGTGTTATGAAAGCGTCTGCGCGGCGAATGATGCCTGCCTTACGTGTGTGCAGATGTGTAACAACTTTTTCGGAAGACCCCACAAGCGGTGCATAGCCTGCAGATTCCTTGAAGGCTTTGGTGATGACGCCGAATACCTGACCACCATTATCCAGAACTGATTGTGCAACGACGCCCATCAGACCCGATTTGCCACCACCATAAGATAGTGCCCATCCGCGTTTGCCGATTTCAGCACCTACATCATAAGCTGCCTGCACCTGCGCCGGATCGCTCGGGATGCGTGAGGAGCAAAATACACCAACCGTCTTGATGGTTTTCTTTTTCAGTGAAGCAGCCAAGTTTTTACTCCCGTCATTGGTTTTTGATTAAGCGAGGATTAGCAAAAATAGGTCTTAAAAGTCAAAGTTTTGCTGTGATGCCCTGCACAGGATTTAACAACTTAATTTTTTAGCAAGCCATGGGGCCCAAGGCTTCAGAATATCGCACCACGCACTTTCGGGTGCTTTTGCCCCGATGAGGATTTATGCAGACATCCCTCGTTAAAAAACAACTCCTGCCCCGGTTTCATTTTGATGATTGTGAAGCCTCGCTCCTTTAAATATGAGGTCAGCGCGTTATCAATGATCTTGATCGAACCTGTGTTTTGATAGGGTGGCATGTCACGCATGCGCAAATTGGGTGAGCCCTCGCTATCGCTGAACATAAGTGCCAATGTCTTGCGGGGTGATGCCAGCACCATCCCCTTGCCGTAAACATGCATATGAATATCAGGGGTAGAAAACAATTTTCTGCGATCAATGTGCCATGGTAATTGGCCAACACCTTCCTGATTGAACCACGTCCGCAACAATGACCGGGTTTCCGATGTACGTTGCGTCACTGATTTAGTAAGACCTGCTGATACAGCCCAATCGAATTCCTGCGCAAACCAACGGAATGTTTCTTCCATTCTCGGCTCATCGCGTGACCATTTATATTGTGTGGGGTGCTCACGATCAGGGATCAACGCCAGGCCCGAATCCTGCAGACGGCGGACAACATCATCGTTTTCCCGGAAGCAGGCTTCAATTTCTGTCGTCACGGCAGCGGGGATTTCGTTATCCACCAGAACACCGGCACAGCCCTGCGCGAGAGCACGTTTGATTTTTGCGGGGTCTTTAACTTCCTGTATGACAGGACCCACTTCGTAGGTGGTGTATTTCATGAGTTCTGACTGCCCATCCCTGATTTTCGCCAAAATATAAAGCTCGATTTGTAATTATGTCAATAATTTCTTGGATTTCAGGCCTTTTTACTCTATATATGCCCGCATGAATTCGCTCGGATTTGATAAAGAACCTAAGGATACCCGCGTGGTTGTGGCCATGTCGGGGGGGGTTGATTCATCCGTCGTTGCCAGCCTGCTGCATGAGCAAGGTTATGAAGTGATCGGCGTCACGCTCCAGCTTTACGATTTCGGTGCAGCCCTCCAGAAAAAAGGCGCGTGCTGCGCAGGTCAGGATATTTACGATGCCCGCCGTGTGGCCGAGGCCCGTGGCTTCCCGCATTACGTTCTGAACTACGAAAATAATTTCAAGGACAGCGTGATCGAGGATTTCGCCGACAGTTACCTGCGTGGCGAAACACCCATCCCGTGTGTGCGTTGTAACCAAACAGTCAAGTTCCGTGATCTACTAGCGGTGGCTAAAGACCTGGGCGCTGATTGCATGGCGACGGGTCATTACATACAGCGTGCCGTAAACGAAGAGACAGGCCGCAGTGAGTTACTGCGTGCGGTTGATCCGGGTAAAGATCAGAGTTATTTCCTGTTTGCGACAACGCAAGAGCAACTTGATTTCCTGCGCTTTCCGTTAGGCGGCTGGACCAAAGATGTCACGCGTCAGCACGCACAGCGCCTCGGCCTGATTACCGCTGATAAGCCAGACTCACAGGATATCTGCTTCGTGCCCGGCGGCGATTACACCAAAGTTGTGAAGCGCCTGCGCCCCGAAGCACAAAAACCCGGCAATATCGAACATGTTGATGGTCGCGTGCTAGGGCAGCATGAAGGCATCATCCATTACACCATCGGCCAGCGCAAAGGCCTTGGCATTGGTGGCGGTCATTCGGATAACAATGACCCCTTCTATGTCGTGAAAGTGGATGCTGCGAATTCCCGCGTCGTGGTCGGCCCGAAAGAGGCGCTGGGGCGCGATACCATTCACCTGAAAGAATGCAACTGGCTGGATGGCACACACAAAGACGTGCTGCTGAAATTCCGTTCGATGATGCAGCCGATCAACGCGACACTGACCCGTCAGGATGACGGCAGCGCGATATTGACGCTGAAAGATGCGCAATACGGCATCTCGCCCGGCCAAGCCGCTGTTTGCTATGACGGTGAGCGCATGATTGGTGGCGGCTGGATCGCGCGTACTGAGAACTCCGCATTGCCGCAGGTAGCCTAATGCCGGCCACACATCTGCTTATGTCCGGTTTCAAAGAACGCGTATCCCCACATTTGCGTTTCAGCGAGACACCTCGCCTCACAATCCAGCAAGCTTTTAACGAAGCCTCTCAATTTCTGCCGTCCGGATCGTCGATCCTGTTTCATAAATGGGGAGGCATGATCTCAATCGATATCTATCCCTTCGCTACACCGGAGCAAGCAACCGCCGATACCGGACCGGAACCATCGCATTTTGCTTACAAATTTTATCCTGCACACAAATCGGTGCTGATCAGCCGCATAAAAGCAGAGAAGCAAAAATCCGGCATCGGCAGCGCGATGATTGCCTCACAGTACAACTTCCTGCAGAAAATGGGCATAGAGACAATCAGTGTTTCAACTCATGCCCTTGGCGAAGGCTTTTACCGTAAGCTTGGGTTCCGCGACATTCCACGCCTACTTGAAAAACCACAAGAAGACCCGAGTTACAGCCTGTTTTTGCAGTTGGATCTCAACGACCCTGTACAAAAATCAACATTCGAAAAGGCGTTGAACAAAGCACGCCCGCTCGTTGCACCTGTTTGACCACCTTTGCTTTCCGGCTATAATCCCGCCATCACCCTGATGGAGGTTATTCATGTCTTTGCGCGCTGCTTTGTTTTCCCTGCTATGTCTGATCGCCACACCAGCGATGGCGGGCGAGCCGTTCTTGTATAAAGATGGTAATGTTCAGCTAGAAGGTTACTTCGCACGCACCGAAAAGGCTGGTGCGCCTGTGGTCTTGATCGTGCATCAGTGGAAGGGCCTTGGCGCTTACGAGAAACGCCGCGCTGATATGCTGGCCGCTGAAGGTTACAACGCTTTTGCGATTGATATGTATGGTCAGGGTATTCGCCCGCAAACACCGGAAGAAGCTGGCAAGCAAGCAGGCATTTACAAAAATGATCCGGCCCTCGCCCGTCAGCGCGTACACGCCGCTATAGCCCAAATTCAATCCATGAGCAGTGTCGGACCCGAGATTGCGATTATCGGTTATTGTTTCGGCGGCACGATGGCGCTTGAAGCCGCGCGTGCGGGTGAACCTTTGGCAGCCGCGATCAGTTTCCATGGCGGCTTAGGTACAAAGGCCCCCGCAGCCGAAAATGCTATTAAGGCCCCCTTGCTGGTTCACCACGGCGCAGATGACCCACACGTGCCCCCCGCCGAGGTTGTTGCTTTCGAGCAGGAAATGACCGCCGCCCATGCGCGACTGACCTTCTATGCCTACCCCGGCGCCGTCCATAGCTTCACCGAGAAAGAAGCCGGAAACGACCCCACCAAAGGGGCTGCTTATAATGAGGATGCCGACGTGCTGAGCTGGCAACGCAGCCTCTCGTTCCTGGAAAAGGCCTTTAAAAAGGCCAAAAATGCGGGAAATCCAGTGCCGGTTCCGGCCTCGGAGCCCCCTGTGGCTGAAAGCTTGACAAAAACCCCTTAAACGGCGATAAACGCAGCCTCAAAACACCGATGGCGGTGTAGCTCAGCCGGTAGAGCAGAGGAATCATAATCCTTGTGTCGGGGGTTCAAGTCCCTCCACCGCCACCATTAAAAACCCACCTTCGCGGTGGGTTTTTCATTGTCGCCTGCGGGATTATTTCTTCATATCTGATAGGCTTGAGAACCGCTCAGCCATTTCATGAACAGAACCCATGCCACAACCCCGCTATTCTCGGCAGGTCCATACAATAGTGGGAACGGCCTTCTCATAGGTTGCCTCAGCGATTGTTTTTCCATGGCGTTTTTATCCTTGAAAATGCCCAGCATTTTTCCCCGGTATGGAATGGACAGGATTTGACGAAAGCCAGATACGTCTTCCTTGTTCTTATATCGCATAATGACCAGACCATCGGGATGCTGCTTCAGCCATTTCTGCGCTTCATGGCCATCCAGCAGAACATCTATGGGCGTTTTCTTGCGCGCCAGGAAGGTTACCTCGCCATGATATTGCTTCACAAACGCCCAGTCACGATCTTCGTGTTGCTGCACGTAACGAGCAACAGGCATCAGATCGTAGTTCTTGAGGATTGTCTGCGTTCTCGGCTCTGATTTCGCTGGTACTCATTGTGCCGTACTGCCGCTTGGGGTTTTGCTGGAGAATGTGGCCGGGGTTTATGCAGCATTAATAGCGGGTGCTACAATCATACTGCCCCCGCTTAAAAGTTTCGGCGCACAATACAGCGACCTTTATGCCCAACTCCAGAAGACACGCGCTACTTCTGCGATTCTCGTGCCGGAAATATTGCGGACGCTGCTAGCGCAAATCGCGCAGCAAGGCCCCCTGCCTGATCTGAAATTCGTAGCCGTGGGTGGCTCAAAAGTTGCCCCGGCCCTCATTCAGAAAGCTCGCGCACTAGGTCTACCGGTTTATGAAGGATATGGCTTATCTGAGTGTGCTTCGGTAGTCTCCCTCAACGTGCCCGGACAGGATAAACCCGGCACGACAGGGCAACTGCTGCCGCATGTTGAAATAGCCATTGAAGAAAATGAAATCATCATCCTGAACCCCGGCTTTCTCGGATATGTCGGAGAACCACATAGTGGGCCTTACGCCACGGGTGATCTGGGGAATATAGAGAAGGATGGGTTCGTCTCCATCACCGGACGCAAGAAGAACGTCCTGATTACATCTTATGGCCGGAATGTATCTCCGGAATGGGTGGAATCCGTATTACTGGCGCAGCCTGAAATCGCACAGGCTTTTGTTTACGGTGATGCGCAGCCAAATCTTTCCGCATTGGTTGTCCCGTCCAAACCCTACGCTGACATTGCGCACGCCATAGAACGTGCGAATGGGACTTTACCCGATTATGCGCAGATACATGACGCCATCCTGACGCTCCCCTTTACCGCCCAAGACGGCACATTGACAGGCAATGGACGCCTGCGTCGTCAAAATATTCTTGAAACCCGGATCATCCCCGAACCCCAAAGGAGAACATCATGAACTTCTACGAACGCCTTACTCATCACGCCTAGCACAGTCCCGTAATCAAACCATCACGACAGAGATTCCCGATAGCGTCCTTATTAAGGGCAATCCCGATTCCCTCGCCATCCTAATCCGCAATATTCTCGATAATGCCCTGAAATATACTCCCGATAGCGGTTCTATCACTATTACCCTTTCACCAGATGCCCTTCTAACGATTAAAGATACAGGCCCGGGCCTGTCTGATGACGACAAGGTAAAAGTTTTTGGGCGTTTTGTACGCGCTGACAAAACTGGAAAAACCGGTAGTGGTCTGGGCCTTTCTATCGTGCAATCGATTGCCGACGCACACGGCGCCATCATTCAGATGTCTGATAACCATCCGCAGGGGCTGACTGTTACAATAAAATTCAAGGCAAAAACAGATCCAGAATTATAAATGCGATCATAGAGCACGAACAAATAGTGCCTGTGATAAGGCTAAAAAAATAATATCATAGGCTAGAAGCTAATAAAAAAACCCCGTTAGAAATAGCGGGGTTTTTTATTGGTCAAGGCCTACTATTTTTTAGAGCATTGAATACATCAATCTCTCTGGCATCATAGGGTTTGCCGTCCGTATGAAAGATATCATGAAACCATAGTTCCGGCTGACGACCTCCTACATATGGGTTCTGCCATGAATCCCACGGAATATATGTCTGGCTCTTCCCGGCGACAAAACCCCAATTGTAAAGTGCAACGTTCAGAGATTTTGCCAAGGGAATAATATTATCGAACTTATTCCCCATGCCACGCGCCATATATTCGGTGCAAAAAATTGGCCTGTTATATTTCACCAGACTTTGCACACGCCCCGCAAAGACATCGGGTACTTCATAATTGTGGAATGATATGACATCAGAATATTCAACCTGGATCTTATGAATTGGCTCAAGATTATCATGAGTATCCCAATCGCCGCGCCACAATCCTGATGTCAGTGGCTGATCAGGATTCATATCTCGCACCCATCCGAACACTTTCGGCAGTAACGCCTCAACATGTTTAAGCTTATCCGCGGGCTCCTTCTTTAAATGCCCCTCGCCATAGCTCATGATATTGACGTTGTCAGGCTCATTCCAAACATCCCAGAGTAAAACACGCGGGTCATGTGTGAATGCACCCACGACCCCCTTGACGTAATTTTCAAGACGCTGATGCTGTGAGGTATCTGCCAAAGCCAGAGCGCCAGGCCCCTGTACCCAGCCGGAATTATGAATGCCCGGCATCGGCGCGCGTTGTGATCCGAGTTCCGGATACGGATCCCAGCATGAATCAAATAGTACCAGCATAGGTCTGATATTGCGCTGGGCGCAAAGGGTCAGAAAAATATCAATCCGTCGCTTAAACCCTTCACTATCCTGTGCCCAGAGAAGGTCATGCAGGAACACACGCATCGTGTTCATACCCAGACTTTCCGCCCATGCCAGTTCCAAGTCCATACGTTTAATATCGAATGTCTCGGCTTGCCACATATCCAGCTGATTGATGGCATCTGCAGGCAGATAATTAGCGCCTATCAAATAAGGCTGCTGGAGATACCATTGATTGGCTTTCTCAGCCGTCCATAGCTTGGGTTCTGACATGTTTTTCTCCTTGGATGAGGGCACTAAGCCGGATGTAGAGAAGTTATGGAGTACTATGCAAGCAAAATTTGTAATTGCCACAAAACTACCTTTTTTCAACTGATGTGGCACCGCCGCATGCAAAGGTCAAAGCTTGGCAAAGGAAGCTGAGAATGCTATATTTATGTCCATGCGCACACTGATCATGATCATTATACTTGCGATTGCCTTCAGCGGTTATTCAGCCGCCGCGCATGCATTCAGTATGGAATCTTGTGATCCAGTCGCTATCGAACAACCTGTTCATTGTGCAGACCATCAAGATAGTAAGTCTTCCGACCACAGCGCAGATACTCATAAATCGGCTACGAATGCCTGCCTTGATTGCCATCATTGCTGTGCTTCGCATGCTGTGGGCCTTTCTGATTATTCTGTTATTCATCCGCCGCAAGCAGAACGGCACGTAGCTACTCTTGCTGACGGGTATTCCGATTACTTCTCGTTCTCGCTTCTGCGCCCCCCGAGAACCCTTATTTGAACTAAACGGGATTTGAGCCGCCTGGCCCTTATTCCGTAACCGCCCCTTATGAGGGCGGCCACGTGTCTTTGCACGTTTTTCAAATAAGGAGCTTTAGATCATGACTATATTCAAAGCGCTCTTATGCCCCGCTTTTGCGGTGCTGGCGCTTACTGTATCCCCCCATTCTTATGCGCAAGATGCCACTCCCCCAGCTGTTAAACTGGAGCAGGCCATCATAGCGGCGTTGAAAAAATCCCCTGTGCTGGGCGCATCATTGGCCCGTGTTGAGGCTGCCACCGCCAGTCGGTCGCAAGCCGGGGCACTGCCTAACCCCACGCTTTCGATTGAGGCCGATAATATTTATGGCGATTACGACGGGTTGGATGATGCCGAAATCACCTACGGCGTTTCACAAATGGTTGAGTTGCCGGGTAAACGTGGCAGCCGCATAAGATTGGCCGATGCCGCCGCCACCAAAAGCCATTACGCCAACGATGCGACAAGACTTGACCTGATCCGTGATGTGACGATTGCCTATACCGAGATGGCCATCGCACAAGAAGATGTTACCCTCTTGGGCGAAGAATATGATCTGGCATCAGAAGTGCGGAATAGCGTGGCCGCCAAGGTCGAAGCGGGAAAGGAGCCGCCGATACAAAAAAATAAATCCGAAATTGCGCTTTCCACCAGTCAGATCGCCCTGGAGCGAGCACATCGCACGCTCTATGCCAAAAAACAAACCTTGTATGCGCTGATGGGGGGGCATGCTGGTGATTTTAGTGTCGATCTTGAAAGCCTGCCCGCTATCACGCCACCACAACCGCTTGAAAGTTATCGTACGCGCCTTTTGCAGACACCGGACGCCCAAAGTCTGAATGCTGACATCCATCAGGCCCAAGCTGAATTATCACTGGAAAGGGCAAATGCCATGCCTGATCCTACATTCAATGTCGGTCTCAAAGATATGCGCGAGGATAATACGCAAGCACTTGTCGCGGGTGTTTCATTCCCCTTACCCGTGTTCAATATAAATCGTGCAGGAGTTGCTCGCGCGGGACATGAACTCAATGCGGCCAAGCTTGATCAACACAGTACGCAGCTCTTGCTTGATACAACGCTCACCGCGGCTTACAGCGCTTTGAGCAATGCGTATAACGAAGCCCTGACGCTTGAAGATTCCGTGCTGCCGGGTGCAGAAGAGGCCTTTCACTTTGCGCGCGAGGGCTACGAAGCAGGTAAATTTGATTACCTCGAAGTGCTGGATGCTCAACGTACCCTTTTTGATGCACGCCGGCAATTCAACACCGCCATTCTGGACTATCACCGCGAGCGCGCCGTCATTGAACGTATGACAGCTGCACATGCAGAACAACACCCCGCGAAGGAATCTCATCATGACTAAGTCCCCTATTAAAACCTTTTTACTGACAGGCATCGCGATTATTGCTTTATCTACCATGATTCCCGGCGAAAGCTATGCCGCGGGTGAGCATGGTCACGGCCATGAAGAGGAGGCTGGCGATGAACATGGTCACGGTGAAGAAGAACATGCAGAAGGCAACATAACCCTGAGCGCTACGCAAATCACCGCCGCAGGCATTCAAGTAGCTGCCGTCGGCTCTGACACACTCGCCCATGAGGTATCCGTCCCTGGTAAAATTATCACAGCTGCTGACCGCATGGCCCAGATCGTGCCCAAGGCCGAAGGCGTCGTGATGCAAGCGCGCAAGAACCTCGGTGATACGGTTGAAAAAGGCGAGATACTGGCTCTAATTGAAAGCCGTGAGATGGCCGAAGCCGTTGCAGATTATCTGGCCGCCAAGCGTGCTGAAGAGTTGGCCCGCACAACCTTTAATCGTGAGAGGAACCTCTGGGAGAAGAAAATTACGGCAGAGCAGGATTATCTGAACGCACGTAACACCCATCAGGAATCCAAAATCCGTATGGACCTTACGCACCAGAAATTGCACGCTCTGGGCCATGACGAAGACATGATTAAGTCGTATGACAAAGCCAATGCTGCAGAAACATTGCGTTTCCACGAAGTGCGATCCCCCATCGCCGGGCGTGTCATTGGACGTGAACTCACCCTGGGTGAATATGTCGATAGAACACATGCGGCTTTCACGATTGCGGACCTAAGCGTCGTCTGGGTTGAAACTGCTATCGCACCCGCTGATATTTCTTTTGTTAAAGAGGGTCAAACCGCATACATCACCAATACCAACAGTAAGGCAGAGGGAAAGTTGGTCTTCGTCAGTCCAGTGATTGACCAGGAAACCCGTTCCGCCAAGGCCATCATAGAGCTTGATAATAAGGATGGCATATGGCGCCCCGGAGAATTTGTGACTGCCCTGATTGCCACATCGGCACAGGCGGCTGGAATGACCGTGCCCAAGGATGCCATCCAGTCCATTGGTGGTAAACCTGCCCTATTCGTTCGTACAGTAGACGGATTTGAGAAACGTGATGTGGTTACGGGCCGTGAAGACACTCAGCGCATCGAAATCATCTCAGGACTGAAACCCGGCGAACAGATAGCCGTTTCCAATACATTCACGCTTAAGGCCGAACTCGGCAAATCCGAAGCGGAACATGACCACTAAGAAAGCATCTTTATGATCGAAAAAATTCTGAAATTTTCTATTACCCATAGACTTCTGATTGTCATGATGACTGTGGCCGCTGCGATTTACGGCTTTTATTCACTGACAAAGCTGCCGATTGATGCCGTGCCAGATATCACTAACAATCAGGTAGCCATCAATGTCGAGGTACCGTCCCTTTCGCCGTTTGAAGTTGAAACACAGGTAACTTACCCGATTGAAACAGCCATGGCCGGGATACCGGGACTTGTTTATACACGTTCGATCTCACGGAATGGATTTGCGCAAGTCACTGTCATTTTCAAGGATGATGTTGATATCTATTTTGCCCGCGCACAGGTAAATGAGCGCCTTGCCGAAGCTAAAGAGGCGCTGCCCGCCGGTGCTGAACCGCGTATGGGGGCTATCTCCACAGGCCTCGGTGAAATTTACATGTGGACGGTCGAATATGAGAACCCGGACGCAGATTTTACGACACCTGACGGCCAGAAGCTGACCACGGCCTTTGAAAAGGCCATGTATCTGCGCACCGTTCAGGACTGGATTATCAGACCGCAACTGAAAACCGTACCGGGTGTTGCTGAAATTGATGCGATTGGCGGATATGCCCAGCAATATCATGTGCAACCTGACCCACAAAAGTTAGCTACGCTGGGCCTGAGTTTTTCCGATGTCATTGCAGCACTCGAACGGAATAACGCTAGTACAGGTGCCGGATTCCTTGAGCAGAAAGGTGAAGCCTATGTTGTGCGTGCCGACGGCCGCTTAGAAACACTGGAGCAGATTGGCAATGTTGTCCTCTCCACACGGGGCAGCGTCCCCCTTTACGTGAAAGATGTAGCAACCGTTGCACTAGGCAAGGAACTGCGCACAGGCAGCGCCAGCGAGAATGGTCACGAAGTGGTGGTAGGCACCGCGATGATGCTGAAAGGCGAGAATAGCCGTATCGTTGCCAAGGCCGTTGATGCCCGTCTGACTGAAATCAATAAATCACTGCCGGAAGGGATTAAAGCCAAAACGGTACTAAACCGTACCAAACTGGTCGATGCTACCATTCATACCGTGCAGAAGAACCTTGGCGAAGGTGCATTGCTGGTTATCGTCATCCTATTCCTATTGCTTGGGAATATGCGTGCGGCATTTATCACAGCACTGGTCATTCCGATTACCATGATGATAACGGCCACAGGCATGTTAAAGGCTGGAATTAGTGCCAATCTGATGAGCCTAGGCGCCCTCGACTTCGGCCTGATCGTCGATGGTGCCGTTATTGTCACCGAAAATTGCCTGCGCCGCCTGGCAGACCGTCAACATCTTGAAGGCCGCCTGTTATCACTACAAGAAAGGCTTGAGGAAGTATTGGCAGCCAGCCGTCAGATGATCCAACCCGCCGTGTTCGGACAGGCGATCATCATTACGGTGTATCTACCCCTGCTTACATTTTCTGGGGTCGAAGGCAAGATGTTCGAACCGATGGCGATGACCGTGATCATTGCCCTGATCGCGGCCTTTATTTTGTCCCTAACATTCGTGCCCGCTATGATCGCGCTCTTTATCAAGGATCGCTTGGCGGAGAAGGAAAGCCGGATTATCGTTCGCGCGAAGTCCGGGTATGCTCCGATGCTGCGCTGGAGCTTGGAACGCCCAAAAATGGTCATCATATTGGCAGTGTCGTTCTTTATTCTTTCCTTAGGCGTGGGAACGCGTCTGGGGCAGGAATTCATTCCGACGCTGGATGAAAAAGATATCGCCATGCATGCTATGCGTATCCCCAGCACCAGTATCACGGAATCCACAGCCATGCAGCTACAGGTTGAAAAGGTCATAAGCAGCTTGCCCGAAGTAGCCTTCGTCTTTTCAAAAACAGGGACAGCCGAGATGACCGCCGATCCGATGCCGCCCAACGTGTCGGATACATTCATCATTCTGAAACCGCATGATGAATGGCCTGATCAATCGATGAATAAAGCTGCCTTCATTGACAAACTGGCACAGTATGTCGCCCAAGTTCCCGGTAATAACTATGAATACACCCAACCGATCCAGATGCGTTTTAATGAACTCATCGCGGGTGTACGCAGCGACGTTGCGGTAAAGGTCTATGGTTATGATTTTGAAAACATGACAGAAACAGCCAATAAGATTGCCGCGATCCTGCGTAACGTTCAGGGTGCCGCTGATGTGAAGGTTGAACAAACAACAGGCTTGCCCATGCTGGATATTGACCTGAATAAAGATGCGATTGCGCGATATGGCCTCAATATCGGCGATATTCTCGATCTTGTTTCCGTCGCCATAGGTGGGCAGGAAGCAGGACTTGTATTCCAAGGTGATAAACGCTTCCCGATTGTCGTGCGCCTGCCAGAAACTGTGCGTCAGGATATCACAGCACTGGAAAACCTGCCCGTTCCCGTCCTGCGTGAGAGTGGTCAAGGCAGCACCTTTGTGCCGCTGAAAGAAGTGGCCCGCTTCCGTTTATCCGAAGGACCTAACCAGATCAGCCGTGAAAATGGAAAACGCCGCGTGGTGGTTCAGGCCAATGTAAGGGATCGCGATATCGGTTCGTTTGTGACAGAGGCTCAGGAAGCACTAAGCACGCAGGTGAAAATTCCGCCAGGCCTATGGCTCGACTGGGGTGGCCAATTTGAAAACCTGATGGCGGCACGTGACCGATTGTTGATCGTGGTGCCTGCCTGCTTCTTCATGATCTTCATGATGTTGTTTACAGCTCTGGGATCGGCGAAGCAGGCTCTGCTGGTGTTCAGCGGCGTGCCGCTTGCAATTTCAGGCGGTATCCTGACATTGGCGCTACGTGATATGCCCTTCTCAATCCCCGCTGCCGTCGGCTTTATTGCCCTTTCCGGCATCGCGGTGCTTAACGGTCTGGTGATGATCACCTATATCAATGATCTTGTAAAACAGGGCATTGAGGCGCATCAAGCCATCATCGAAGGGGCCCTCACGCGTCTGCGTCCTGTGTTAATGACAGCTCTTGTCGCGTCGCTGGGCTTCGTGCCCATGGCATTAGCGACAGGTACGGGTGCCGAAGTGCAAAAACCATTGGCCACCGTGGTCATTGGTGGCCTGGTCACGGCAACACTTCTAACATTGATCGTGCTGCCAGCGCTTTACAAGCTATCTTCGAAAGACAAATAGGGTCATCAAGCCTCAAGGCGGCGCTGTTCCCAGAACTGCTCTTTATTAAGAGCAGCTTCTGCAGCTTCGTATTTAGCTTTCAACTGGCCATGCCCTGCGTTCTTATGCCCCTCTACCGTCGTCGCTGCACGGTAATAGAGCATCAAGAACACACGTACGGCAGAGGTCAGCGTGCTACCCGCGTGCTTACGCATGAAGACCAGCGAGCATATCTGATGAATGGTGCAACGTTCCAGGCGTGAAATCTCGTTCAAGGAAGACCACATTTCTGGTTCCAACCGGATTGACGTACGTCGCCCCAGAATGGATACGTTTCTGCTTACAAGATTGGTATCAGTCATATCATTTACTCTCAGTTCTGTTTACGCAACGATAGATTGGGACTTCAACAGGCTTAACTCTTTGGCACGATGTTCCTGCAAAACACTCTCGACTTCCTGTGGCAGAAACTCCTTGAACCCCACGCTGGCAATATCTTTGCCCTGCAAGAGCAGCAAAGGATCTTGCCCGTCAACACACCCGACATTGGGTTCATGCACGAAATAGCCCATCAATTTCTGTAGCCTTTGCGGAAACGTGCGGGCCATATCTAACGGCACCGCCAGATACTGGTTTTCCGCCTGACGCAACCAACCCAGACAGTAACTAATCACTAACCCTGTGCGCGTTTTGCCGGTTTTATTGGCACCGCCGCCATGACGGAGCGAAGCGAAATAAATCAGTAGTGAGCCTTTTGACATTTCCGCTTGCACTGATTCCTCAGGTAAGGCTTTACGATCTCGTGGCCATTTATGGCTCCCCGGCACAACATGGGTGGCGCCATTATCAACCGTGAAATCATCAATCGCCCACATGCAGTTGATCATGGCCTCATATTTCGGATGATCGAACGGATAGAAAAGATCATCAGCATGCAGAATTTGACGCGGTTCACCCGGACCAATTTGAATTGCCTGTGTCAGATTTAGTTGATAATGACGGCACCCCCTGTGCAGGAATTCATCCATCACACCCAGCACCATCGGATGAATAGCCAATTGCCGCGCCAGTGCAGAGCGCACCAGCAAGGAACTGAGACGCTTGGTCACATGTCCATAGAAATTACCCTGACAATGCGGTACGGCATCAAAGTGCGGCACCAGTTCCTGTGTGATCTGGCCAACCTGGTGAGCCTCGAGGATGTTGTCGATGACCACGCAGCCGTCTTCCTCCAGCGCCGCATTAATATTGGCGAGATCCGCCTGCACACTAAAACGTTTGATCGTTTTCATGATATCCCTCATGCGGCCTTGAACGGGCATTGGTTCTGGTTGGCATTACTGGTAATGGCAGGCGCCTCCCTTACAACGGGTTTCTCCTGCGGCTTGCGACCAGAGCGTTCCTTGACACGGAAGAAAATTGGTTTGTCAGGGCGCAGGGTAATAATCGGCTGCGGCTTGATGTTTTGACCCGGTATCATCGAGAGTTCATAACGCTGCACGATCATAGCTATAACGGCCAAGCTCTCGATTTCAGCAAACTTAAAGCCAAGACATAGACGCGGCCCTGCCCCGAACGGGAACCAGCTGAATTTATCGCGGCCCTGCATGGCTTCAGGTGCAAAACGTTCCGGCATAAAAGCTTCCGGGTCTTCCCAGTACTTATTATAGCGGTGCACCGCATAGTCGCAGAGCATGATGCAGGCCCCTTTCGGGATGAACAGTTGACGACCATCCTCCATAGTCAATACATCGTCCTGCAGCGCGTCGCGGCTCATGGTCCAGACGGGCGGATACATTCTGAGGGCTTCGTTGAATACCTGACGGGTATAGGCCAGTTGCTTTGTGGTTTCGTATGTGGGCTCATCCTGACCCAGTACAGCATCAACCTCTTCACGGATTTTATTTTGAATATCCGGACGCTTGCCAATTTCATACCAGCACCACGCCAAACCGTTGGCGGTAGTTTCATGTCCGGCGAGCAAGAATGACATCACCTGATCACGCAATGTCTTCTGGTCCTCTAGCGTCGTGCCATAGGAATTCACCAGTTGTGACAACAGATCATCGGGATAAGCCTTGTTTTCTTTGCGGATGGCAACCAGTTCATCGACCAAACCATGCAGAAAGCCGAAAGCTTTCTGATATTTGGGCATCTTGAGGACCCAACTTTGCGGCAATGATACAGGAGCCCAGATACGACTTTCCGCTTCGGATAGCACGGTACCCAGTGAGTTCTTCATATTCACAGCCACGTCTTCGCGGTCTTCGTGATAAAGAGCGCGCAATACCACATCCAGCGTGAACCACATGATTTCGATGTTCACATCGACAGGCCTGCCCTGTGCGATCTTCTCATCCCATCTTTTGATCATAGAGTTTGCCGCCGATACAATCTGGCGCGTCATTTCAGGGAAATTGCCATTGGCAAACACAGGGGCGCTTTCCTTACGCTGCTTCTTCCAAAGCTCTTTCTCGGTCAGGAAAATGCCGCGCCCCATCAACGGGGCCAGTACTTTGTTAAACTCACCGCGGCGATAGGATTCAAAATTCGTCTGAAAAACCTGTTTGATGGCTGCAGCATCATTCAGCATCAGGACCTTGCGATTGCCGATCTGGAACCATGCGAAATCCTTTTCCTGCTCCATTAATCTGACAAAGTAATTCAGTGGGTCTTTCCTGATTGTCAGAAGTGTTTTCACACCCTTACGGTCGGCAGGAATTTGCGGATAGATAATTTGAGTGTTAGCAAACATGGTTTACCCCCTTGCGGATATGGCGAATGGTTCAGGCATCAGATCCTTGCGCAATGCCAATAGGCATGGCGGCAGATCTTTCAATTGAATGGCCGGAAATTGTTCAGAGCATTTGGCACGAATGCCTTGCAGCATCTGCGCATCGGTTCTGAACGCCCCTACGCGTGAGAGATTTTCATCAACAGGCAAATCTGCACTGACTTTGTAGGGGTCACAGGCGAGGCGGCGGATGAGACGGCCTATTCTCTCGTCATATAATGTGTAAACCTCACTGATGCCGCAAAGCATGCAAGCCTCGGTCAATGCCACAAATAATTCCTGCGTCGCGCGGTTGACTTCGGCCAGCCCTTCCCTTGTTGCACCCTTGGGGCTTGAAACAGCAAAGCGGCTGGCCTCCCATATATAAGGGTGGGAAGGAATGGTGATGGAGTTCAAAAATTGCGGCCAGACTTCAGCAATCATGGTCGGCAATGTCGTGGGCACCAGTCGCCAAGTGCCGATGACCTGTTGCTGATCATCAAGAGCCAGAAAATAGGCTGCTTCGGGGCAATCAAACTGATCTGTTTCCAAACCATTTTGATCGACCTGAACATCCCAACCCATTTTTTCCATAAATATTTTCGCCCTGAAGCGATGCATTTCGATCAGGTAGCGGCTATCCCCGGTATTTCCGCTTTGCACAATTTTGATCATTAAAAAATCCCCGTTTCCCTAAGGTCCTCCATACGCTAGCGTGTGGCCATTTCTTCCCATATGCCCCGAAAGTGGTATATGCTGCGGCCTCTGACTGGCCTTAAATGATCAGTTTTGTTTGGAATTATGGAATGCTGGCAGCCGCGTTGCAGAATGATCCGCTTTACCATATCGACCGTTTCATCAGTGAAGTGGAAACTGCCACTTCACTCGACCAGATTCTGGACGCATTTCACTTTCAGGTGCGCCGCCTCGGCTTCGACAGTTTTGCCTATTGGCTCATCTGGCCACCGAGTGGTCCACGTGTGCCGTTATACCTGACAAACTTTTCGAAGAAGTGGGTGCAGTATTACGCTGAAGAAAACTTCGCGAGTGATGATGTGGTGGGGCGTTACGCCGCATTGTCAGCACGCCCCTTCGCATGGTCGGAAGTGAAAAACCGTTACATCCTGACCACCACACAAAAAGGTATCTTGAGCGCCGCGACCGAAGTCGGGCTGACAGCGGGCGGCAGTGTGCCCATTCATGGTCCGGGTGCGGCAAAAGCGACATTTTCAGTCTGTAACGATATGCCACAGGCTGAGTTTGACAGATTGTTTTTATCTGTGCGTCACGAAGTTCATTTGATGGCCACATACAGCCATGAAAAGATCATGTCGCTGGGGCTGGATACACCACTGCTGAGCACGATTTCTTTGACCGCTCGCGAAACTGAAATCCTGACATGGATGGCACGCGGGAAAACCGCATGGGAAGTCGGAGAAATTCTTTCCATCTCGCCCGAGACCGTCAAAAAACATGTCGAAAGTTGCTGTCTGCGCCTGAATGCCAGCAACAAAACACATGCGGTCGCCAAAGCGCTGATTAACGGGCTGATTGTTCCTTAGGCAGGTGCCAGTCACAGTGCGCTGGAATCGCCAGATACTGTGCCTTCAAAAACTGATCAATTGATTTGATGACTTTGAACGTTTCTGGATAGGCTCGGGATATTTTATTGGAATCATACCCCTGTACCTCTGCCCACAATTCAGCGAAAATTTCGCGGCGCGCACGTTGTTCTGTTGGATGCATTCCCCCCAGCGCCTTACCTTCGAATTCACGCGGCATATAATAGCCCAAGCGTTTAATCTGCTCTCCACTCAATCCACTCTTACCTGATGCAAGGCGCTTAAGATCAGAGTTCAAAGCTTTTAGAAAATCCTGACGATTGCTGAGACGTGAATCACCATCATCGCCCGTGCTTTTCAAACTGTAATCACCGAGAACGCTATCCACCAGATGGCCGGTTTCATGATTGATAATCCTGAACGGTTCGCGCTGTGAGGGCACATAACGGCGCGCTTTATACTTGCCGTCACGCTGGAGCATGACACCTTCCCCTTTCTCAAATGGAAAATAAAGACGACGCTCGACCGCCATATACAGGCCAAAATCACCGAACCAGCTATCCTCTACAGCGAGATCAGGCACAGCCTCAACAATAGAGCGGCGCGCGAACACATATACAGCGCCCCCTAGATAGGCAACCGGCAGCACATGTTCAGGGACGCTTTGCATCAGACGTTCTGCCGTGTGACGTTGCGCGTGTGTCAGTTGCGGTGAAAAAATCACCAATTCATTTGATTCATTCTTGAATGCGGCAGGCCGTCCCGGGAAATACGGTGGCGGCATATGCGCCTTTCGCACTTCTGCTTGTTTTTCGCACGCAAGGGCATAATTTGCCGACAACACTTTTACATTAAAGGTTTGGCTTATGTCAGCACGAGCTGGTCCCGCTATCGCCAGCAGAGACAGCGATACCGCAGCCATAGTCAATGTGTACTTTAGTCCAGCAGTGTTGAACAACGGGGAACCTGAACTTTGGTGATAATGTTGCGGGCCGCTATAGAATTGTGCCTGAGGAATATTCTACCCGATATTACCCCGCAAACCAATCAGAACGGGCATGGAATCACGAAATGGCAATCGTGCCCTTGCGGGTGCTTGAAACTGAGCTCTTCGGCATGGAGCTGCAGGCGATCAGCGGCGATGCGTGCGGGACCTTCGGCATAGAATTCATCACCCAATATGACATGCCCCAGCATCATCATATGCACACGCAACTGATGTGTGCGCCCGGTCCGTGGGCGAAGCCTTACCCGTGTGGCGTTTTCTTCGCGTGCCATGACTTCCCAATCGGTTTGGGCGACGCGACCATTTTCCCAATCGACGCGCTGGCGCGGGCGGCGTTCCCAGTCGGTGGCAATTGGCATGTCGACATGGCCGCTGTCGCCCTCCATCTGGCCCCACACGCGGGCTACATATGATTTTTTGGAGGTACGTTTTTCAAACTGCATGGCCACGAAGGCATGTGCTTTTTTGTTCAAGCCGAAGACCACAATCCCCGATGTATCTTTATCAAGGCGGTGAATGACCGATGCGGTCGGAAATGTCTGGCGTACGCGGTAATCGAGACAATCCCAGAGCGCCGGGTCTTTGCCCGCCACATGCAACAGGCCACTGGGTTTGTCCAATACCAGCAGGTCATCATCCTGATGAATGATGCGGATATAGGGGTCCATTGGCGGGTTATAGACAAAGCTATCGGGTACAGGGTTGTTCATGCGCGCTTAAAGAGCATTAAAACGCTGGGCAGGCAAGAAAAACCGCCGTTTTAGACGAGAGCCGGGACTTCGGGTGTCCTTTTCACGGACGGCACCTGTGGTGTGGGCGGTGTTTTCAGGAATTTTTCCTGCAGGTCTTGTATCATGTCATCCAGACCCTGATGCATGAGGAATTTAAGCTCGGGTGTTTCCCCGAATGTTTCGATTTTTGCCCGATGAATGACATCAAAGCCACCGACAAATCTGCCCAACGCCTGCGGCATATTGACCGACAAGTCAGAAGCAAACATGTTACCCGCCGCCAATCTGTCTTTCTTGGTGAAACCGTCATTGCTGAGCACGGCCATGTAGGCACCACTATCGATAATGGCGGCAATCGCCGTACCCATCGTTTCGCATGCCAGAGCATATTGCTGCAGGCGCAGTCTGTCTGCCATGGCGGGGCCGGCAGCACGTTCAAACACACCACCCAGATGCTCGGCATCAATCGAGATTAAAAGACTCCCCTTCACACCTGCCAGAACACTGCGCTCCTTGAGCCAGCGCGCGGCGTCAGCAAAAAACTGTGCCTCCTTGGTCACCGGATATTTTCCGAACCCTTTATCGGCAGTTTCAGGATTAACAAACTGATCCACATGATCATAGAGATGCGAGAACAATGTCGTATGCGCCCAGCTGCCGATGTCATGGCAACTGACGAAGCAATCGACAACATTCAGTGTGGTTTTGAATTCATCGACAAAGCGATAGCGGAAAGTCTGCCGTTTTTTCTCATCACTCTCGTGATCGAGATCTTCCTGATAGGCGGGCATGAAAAGTTTATATTGTTCTTCGTTGAACGGCACATGGCCCGGCAGTTCAAATTTTTTCATCAAGGCACGGCGGGCATCGTAATAATCATGCGTATGCAACCGCTCTTCACAGAAATTTTGCAGCGCAGCAACCGTGTATTGCGCGATCCTGACCTGATCATAGAAATAGGCGTCATTTTTCATCGGCGGCTGCACAGAAGCCCGCTTTTGCGCCAGCAAACTAGGGATATTGTGGTGCAGATCCCCGAGGGACCGTGATAAAGCGCCATAAACATGGTTACGCGCGAACTCGTATTCGATGCCGGATTCCATTGAAGTAGCCCGTTGTTCCCTGTTATCATTAACTTATTACGTATATTGTTAATCCAGACATCCATGGATTGCCAGAAAAAAATCCCTTAGAATCTACCCAGTCATAGGCCTGCCCCTTTACGGCCCTCTATGCGGCCCCTCTACAGGAGAACCATCATGAAAAGCTTGAGCGTCCTTATTTCTGCGTGCTTCCTTGCCCTCACCCTTCTTGCCGCTCCGGCGATGGCGGATAATCACGCCACACCCGAAGGATTGTGGCTGACTGAAAACCAGCGCTCTGTCATTTCGGTGAAGAAATGTCCTGAGGGTTATTGCGGCACCATTCACTGGATCATTGATGGCGGCATGCAGTTCGATGAAAAGAACGAAGACCCTGCTAAACAAAATCAACCTATGTGTGGCCTGAAAATCCTCTGGGGTTTCACACAACAAGACGCCACCAACTGGATTGATGGCAACATCTATAAGGCCGATGATGGCGACCTTTACAGCGCTACATTACAGATGCTGCCGAAGGGCACCATGCTGGTGCGTGGTTATGTAGGCATGCCGCTGTTCGGCAAAAGCCAGATCTGGACACCTGTCAGCGGCGCTGACTATCCGAAATGCAAACCGGCCAAGCACTAATTCAGAGATACTGATTATAAAATCCCCGCTATCAGCGGGGATTTTTTATTGGAAGTGATGGGCGATAAAATCAGCCACAATCGCCCGTGATTCAGAGTTCGTGGTGTGTCTTAAGCCCTCAACAGCGCGCACTGTCGTGTCCGGCACATGTGCCTTTACAAACGCGGCAGCTGTTTCATAACGTTCCGGCGGAAATTCCTCATCAGCCAAGCCATAGAGATAGAGTGTCGGCGGCTTACTCTGTAAATCCATGCCTTGCATAAAGATCGTGCTATGTCCGACCACACACGCCAGTTCTTGTGCGCGGTGATACGCGGTGTAGAGTGCCACCACGCCCCCCTGCGAAAACCCCATCAAGGCGACATCCTTATCACGCAGTTTATGTACGGCCATGCTGGCGGAAATAAAATCATTGATCAGGTCGGTTACACCCAGAATGCGGTGTGTCAGTTCATCCAGAGAAGCGCCGCGAATAGAAAACCATTTACGTCTTGTTCCGGGCATGAAGCTTTGCGCATCATCGTCCCTTAACTGCTCGGGCACACGCAATACGTTATCATCCCCTACATGCTCTTCCATTTCCTCGGGCGCGTGTGGCATCAGGATCAGAGCCTGCGGCAAGCGCGCCTGCACCTCATCCGCCAGCTTTTGCATCAGGCTGGCATTACGGCCATAGCCATGCAGCAACACGACCAGTTGCTTGACCGGCCCTGATTTGGGGGCGACCTGCAGGTATTCAAGATTATGCTGCGGTGGAACTTGCATTTTGAGGGTCAGAGGCTTACATGAGTGGGCAGAATTCTCGAGTAAGCATAGGGTTTGCATGCAGGTTTTCAAGACATTTCGGGATATCCCCGCAGCCGCGCAAGGTGCCGTGATCGTCATTGGTAATTTCGATGGCGTGCACAGGGGTCACCGTACACTGATTGATCTTGCCCGCGCCAAGGCTAAAGAACTGAATGCCCCTGTGGGGGTGCTGACGTTTGAGCCGCACCCGCGCGCGTTATTCCGCCCGGATGATCCTGTTTTCCGCCTGACCCCTGAGGCGATCAAAGAGCGCCAGTTGGAACAAGCCGGTGTCGATATTCTTTACAGCCTGAAATTCGATTGGGACTTTGCCAGCCTGTCGCCACAGCAGTTCATTGATGATGTATTGCGTGCAGGATTAAACCCGGCACATATCATCGTCGGGCAAGATTTCTGCTTCGGCCAGTTGCGTAAGGGCACGACACAAACACTGATTGATCAAGGCTTACCCGTCACGGCGATTGATAAAGTCGTCGATGAAGATGGTGATGATGTTTCATCATCGGCCATTCGTCAGGAACTGCGTTTTGGCAATATTGAGGCCGCTAATGCGTTGCTGGGTTGGGATTGGGAAATGGAGGGCGTTGTCGTGCAAGGCGATCAGCGCGGCCGCACCATCGGTTTCCCCACCGCCAATGTGCATCTGGGCGATACATTGCACCCGGCTTACGGGATTTATGCGACCTATGTAAAGATTGTCGAAGACGGGCCGGATGCGCCGTGGCTACCCGCCGCTACCAATATTGGCATCCGCCCGATGTTTGAACTGCAGGTCGGGCAGATCGAAAGTTACATCTTTGATTTTAACCGCGACATCTACGGCAAGACCCTGCGGATCAAGCCGGTCAAACGCCTGCGTGGCGAAGCCAAGTTCGAGAGCCTTGAGGCCCTGATTGCGCAAATCGAACAGGATTGCGTCGAAGCTCGTAAAATATTGACATAATTCTGATAGTTTTATAGGCTGCCCCTTAAGAACAGGGAAATTATGAAACGTCCGCTCGACATACTTTTCAGCTATGCGATTGAAAATCGTACACCGATGACGCCGCGCCACTGGACACAGCGCGTGGAAAACAGTCTGCGCAGTTTAATGCGTCTGCCGCAACCTGTGCTGTCACAGGATACTGCCGCACCGCTAATGGTGTTTGATAATCTATCCACGTTGATGGATGCCCTGAACCTTGCCAAGCTCACGCCCTATCTGCAGGAAAACAAGATTGATCTTTATCCGGTGGAAACGCCGCCCTTTGATGGTTCATCACATTTCGCGCAATGGGCATTGGTCTGGGAACCCGCCGATCATACATTGTACCGCAAGAAAACACTGAGCCTTGCTGTGGGCGCCGGACACAGCCTTTTGAACCTGACATTCACGCCTTACGTGGGCCGCGATTGTCCGAATGATTACCGTGTCCAACTGGATGATGTGAAATTGCACAGGGGGCACGAGGTCTACAGCATTCCCGCAGGTGAGCCATCATCCCCTGCTTTGGCGCATGATGCGTTTGAAACCGCTTGCTGTACCATCCGTCATATTCATGATGATTATCCGCTGGCTGAATATACGCTTTTAAATGCCACAAACCGCATTATTAGCGGTTTAAACGCGCCACAATCACCAGTTAAACGCACCCCTCATCCACAGGTGGCACCATGAGTGAAGATTCAAAATACCTGGCGCAATTATTTTCACAGAAAGCGGATCATTTCTTTTGTGTGGAAGTTGAAACACCAAATCCGGCCATGGCCGAAACCAACATTCCTGATTTGCTGGCACGCATGCAACTGGGTTTCCTGAATGATTATCTGCAAGACAATGATAGCCGTATCTTCAGCAAAGAGGGATCGGGCACGCATTTCTTTTATAATCATGACTGCCCGACGATGCAGTCAAAGGCCACTGAAATTTCTGATGGTGAGGATGAGGAAGATTTTGAAGACGAAGACCTTTTGAATATCGAAGAAGGCAGCATCAACCTTGCAGAAACACTCAGTCTTGATCTGCATACGCCTGATGTTGGTGTCGGGCTAGATATTCGCTTCAACGAAGAAACCGGTTTTTACCAACTGGATTCTGCGTACATCAAACCACGTGACGCAGAGGTCACAATCATTTCCTGCGCGCGGGATAATGCTGAAAACCTGCAACGCCTGACGGCCACTTTATGCCCGCTGGTGATGAAAGTGGTGAATGGCCAAAACCTTGGCACAGCAGATATAGCCGTGCTTAAGCCATTCCTTGGACAACCCGCCCAATCTGTGCCTGCCACGCAGGTCCCGAATGGCCCATAATTATTCATAATAAATCAGCATTACCTTGATTTTCTGAGGGTTTTTGGCGATAGTGCGTGACTAATTTCTCACGTAACGGATTGCATGATGACCGACAGCACCAACAGCAACGCGGATGCCTACAAGGACACCGTTTTCCTGCCCAAAACCGAATTCCCGATGCGCGGCGAATTGCCGAAGAAGGAACCGGAGACGGTGAAGCGCTGGCAGCAAGCCGACCTTTATCAAAAACTGCGCGATGCATCCGCAGGCAAACCGAAATACGTGCTGCATGATGGCCCCCCGTACGCCAACGGCGACATCCATATGGG
>Ga0247823_10000438_pt1 | contig 35463 bp, 34 predicted proteins | sample 13C_PalmiticAcid_2_FD_192426 | JGI IMG/M metagenome (GOLD analysis project Ga0247823, IMG submission 192426) | Soil microbial communities from agricultural site in Penn Yan, New York, United States - 13C_PalmiticAcid_Day30 | ecosystem: Environmental > Terrestrial > Soil > Agricultural land...
CAACATGTTCGGCCTGGCCTCGGGCATCTGGACGCGCGACTTCAAGAGCGCCTGGCGCATCGGGCGCGCGCTGCAGACCGGCACCGTGTGGATCAACACCTACAAGGTCTTCTCCATCAGCACGCCTTTCACCGGCGTGAAGATGAGCGGCTACGGCCAGGAGAAGGGCCGCCTGGGCATCCTCGAATACACCAGCCAGAAGAGCTTCTACTGGGGCTTGAACGAATCGCCCATGCCTTGGGCGACCAGCTGATTTTCCTTTTCCAACCTTGCAACCTTCTCTCGACATGACAAGCCGCCGCACCCTTCTCGCCATCGCCTCGCTGTTCGCCCTTGTGGGAACCGCGCAAGCCCAGACCGCGGCCGAAAAACAGCTGGCGTCCGACAAGTTCACCCTGGTCGCCCCCTTCCCCGCCGGCGGTGCCATCGACGCCCTCGCCCGCCTGCTGGCCGACGGCCTGGCCAAGCGCTACAACCAGACGGCCATCGTGGAAAACGCCCCCGGCGGTGCGGGCACCATCGGCATGGGCAAGGTCAAGCGCGCCAAGGCCGACGGCCACACGCTGCTCGTGATCCCGGCTGGCAACCTCACCATCAACCCCACGCTGATGCCGAAGTTCCCCTTCGACGTGCAGAAGGACTTCGAGGCCGTCACCATGCTGGCCACCACGCCCAACGTGCTGGTGACCCACCCCAAGAGCGGCTTCAAGAACGTGGCCGACGTGATCAAGGCGGCCAAGGCCAAGCCCGGCACGCTGTTCTACGCCTCGACCGGCATCGGCAGCGGCCTGCACATCGCGGGCGAGCTGTTCAAGGACCAGGCCGACATCGACATCCAGCACGTGGCCTACAAGGGCTCCACGCCGGCCATCAACGACCTGATGGCGGGCACCGTGCCGCTGATGTTCGGCAACCTGCCCACCATGCTGCCGCACCTGGAAAGCGGCCGCCTCGTGGCGCTGGGCCTGACCGACCGCGCTCGCACCCCCAACGCGCCCGACATCCCCACCCTGGCCGAACAAGGCGTGCCCGGCGTGGTGGTGCCTTCGTGGTACGGCCTGCTCGCGCCCGCGGGCACGCCGGCCAACGTGGTCGATCAGCTCGCCAAAGACATGGTCGAGATCCTGGCGCAGCCGCATGTGCGCGACACGCTCAAGGCGCAGGGCATGACCGAGTGGACGATGAAACCCGCCGCCTTCGATGCGCACATCCGCACCGAGACGGCCAACTGGGCCAAGGTGATCAAGGCACGCAACATCACGATGGAATGACGAGGCCTCGCGCAGGCGGCGTGCCTTGCACGCATCTTGCGTGACCCGTGTGTGCCCGACACCGGGCGCACCATTCTGTTTCTTTGAACCGTTGAGAGTTTTTTCATGACACACCGCCGCACCCTTCTCGCCCTCACCTCGCTGCTCGCCCTGCTGGGCACCAGCGCCCACGCACAGACCGGCGCCGAGAAGCAACTGGCCGCCGACAAATTCACGCTGGTCGCACCCTTCCCCGCCGGTGGCCCGATCGACACGCTGGCCCGCGTGCTGGCCGACGGCCTGGGCAAGCGCTACAACCAGATCGCCGTGGTCGACAACGCCCCGGGCGCGGCCGGCAACATCGGCATGGAGCGCGTCAAGCGCGCCAAGGCCGACGGCCACACCCTGCTCGTGATCCCGGCCGGCAACCTCACCATCAACCCCACGCTGATGCCGAAGTTCCCCTTCGACGTGCAGAAGGACTTCGTGCCCGTGGCCATGCTGGCCAAGACGCCCAACGTGCTGGTGACGAACCCGGCCACCGGCATCAAGAGCGTGGCCGACCTGATTGCACGGGCCAAGGCCAAGCCCGACTCGCTCTCCTATGCATCGCCCGGCGTGGGCAGCGGCCTGCACCTGGCCGGCGAGCTGTTCAAGTCGCAGGCCGATGTGGACATCCTGCACGTCGCCTACAAAGGCACGCCGCCCGCCATCAATGACCTGCTCGGCGGCACCGTGCCCCTGATGTTCAGCAACCTGCCCACCGTGCTGCCGCACATCCGCAGCGGCAAACTCGTTGCGCTGGCGGTGACCGACAGCGCGCGCACGCCCACGGCCCCGGAGATCCCGACGCTGAACGAACTGGGCGTGCCCGGTGTGGTGGTGCCTTCGTGGTACGGCCTGCTGGCGCCCGCCGGCACGCCGGCCGACGTGGTCGCACAGCTCGCGCGCGACGCCGCCGTCATCCTGGCCGAACCTGCCGTGCGCGAGCGCCTGCAAGGCCAGGGCCTGAGCGCCTGGGACATCCAGACCACCGCGTTCGACGCCCACATCCGCGAAGAAACCGCGCGCTGGGCCAAGGTCATCAAGGCCCGCAACATCACGATGGAGTGAACGCCATGAGCGACGCCTCGAATGTGTTGATCACCCTCGTGTTGAAACACCACGCCGGCCTCACGCTGGACGACGTGCAGGCGAAGCTCAAGGCCAGCGAATGGTGGGAGCGCTTCCCCGTGGAAGGCACGCGCGTGGTGTCGTGGACCGTGGCCATGGGCCTGGGCCAGATCGTCACGCTCGAAGTGCCGCCGCACCTGCTGGGCCGCGTCAACCTCGAACTGGAGCGCTCCGCCTGGGGCGTCTTCCAGACCGAGTGCTACCCCACCTACGACTTCGTGCCGGTGCGCGAACGCATCATCGAGCGCGTGAAGACCGGAGGCCAATGATGGCCATCGCCGAAAAAATCCAGTGCCCGCAGGTGCCCGACCTGCCCACCGCGAGCTGGACCAACGGCTACCGCATCGGCCAGGAAGTGGTGGTCTCGGGCATGACCGGCCACCCCGCCACGCGCCAGGCCGCCGAGCGCGGTGAAGCACTCGGCGCCTATGACCAGGCCATGGTCGTGCTGAAGAAACTCGAAGCGCTGGTGACGGCCGCCGGCGGCCACCGGCACAACCTGACCAAGACCGTGGTCTACCTCACCGACATCGCCGACAAGGACGAAGTCGGCCGCGCGCGGCGCGACTTCTTCGGTGAGCACACGCCTTGCTCCACCCTGGTGGCCGTGCAGGCCCTCGTGTTCCCCGAGCTGCGCGTGGAGATCGACGCCTGGGCCCGGCTCGACGTGGACCTGCGCCAGGCCCAACCCCTCTCATCCAACGAAAGCTGAACCACCATGGACCTGGGCATTGCAGGCAAGAAAGCACTGGTGTGCGGCGCGAGTTCCGGTCTGGGCTATGCCTGCGCCGAAGCGCTGGTGAAAGACGGCGTGCACGTGGTGATCGCCGCGCGCACCGAAGGCCCGCTGCGCGAAGCCGCCGAACGCCTGGCCGCGCACGGCGCGGGCGAAGTGAGCTACGTCGCCGCCGACGTGACCACCGACGAAGGCCGCGCCCGCATCTTCGCCGCGCACCCCGACTTCGACATCCTCGTCACCAACGCCGGCGGCCCGCCGCCCGGTGACTTCCGCAATTGGGACCGCGAGACCTGGCACCGCGCGATCGACGCCAACATGCTCGCGCCGATCGAACTCATCAAGGCCACCGTGGACGGCATGATGGCGCGCGGCTTCGGCCGCATCATCAACCTCACCTCCAGCGCCGTGAAATCGCCGCTGGACGGCCTGGGCCTGTCCACCGGCGCGCGCAGCGGCCTCACCGGCTTCGTGTCGGGCCTGGCCCGCACCACCGTGGCGCGCGGCGTGACCATCAACAACCTGCTGCCCGGCACCTTCGACACCGCGCGCCTGGAAAGCAACTTCGCTGCGCAAGCCAAGCGCGAGGGCAAGACCGTGGACGAAGTGCGCACCGCGCGCCTGGCCAAACACCCGGCCCACCGCATCGGCCAGCCCAGCGAACTCGGCCACACCTGCGCCTACCTGTGCAGCGTGCACGCGGGCTACATCAACGGGCAGAACATCCTGCTCGACGGTGGCTCGTTCACCGGCGTGTTCTGACGCGCCGGCCTCGACATCTTTTCGGTTTTCTGTTTTCCCTGCCAGTTCCACGACACCCTAGGAGACATCGAACATGACCGCCCGCCGCCCCCTGCTGCTCACCGCGCTCGCCGCCGCTGCCGCCCTCGCCCTGCCCTTCGGCAGCGCGCTGGCGCAGACCTACCCCAGCAAGACCATCACCCTCGTCGTGTCCTTCCCGCCCGGCGGCGACACCGACGCGCTCGCGCGCACCTTCGCCGAGAAGCTGCAGGCCCGCCTGGGCCAGCCGGTGGTGGTGGAGAACAAGACCGGCGCCAGCGGCACCATCGGCAACTCCTTCGTGGCCAAGGCCGCGCCCGACGGCCACACGCTGCTGTTCACGCCCAACACCATCGCCACCGCCCCGCTGGTGCTCAAGCCCGGCACCGGTGCCACCTACAACCCGCTCACCGACTTCACGCCCATCCTGCTGGCCGGCACGCAACAGCTGTTCCTCATCACCCACGCCGGCTCGGGCCTGAACACCGTGAAAGACGTGGTGGCCGCTGCGAAGAGCGGCAAGCTCACCAACTACGCCAGCCCCGGCAGCGGCTCGCCCATGCACATCCTGGGCGAGATGTTCAACCGCTCGGCCGACGTGAAGCTCACCCACGTGCCCTACCGGGGCGTGGCGCCCGCCATCGTCGACCTCGTGGCCGGCCACATCCCCATGCTGTACACCACGCTCGGCCCGGTGTCCCAGTACATCAGCCAGGGCAAGCTGGTCGCCGTGGCGGTGGCCGACCCGCAGCGCTCGCCGCTGGCGCCCAACGTGCCCACCCTGGCCGAGGCCGGCGTGAAAGACGCCGAAGTCAGCGCCTGGCAAGGCTTCATGGGCCCCAAAGGCATGCCACCTGAAGTGGTGCGCACGCTCAACAGCCACCTGAATGAAATCCTGAAGATGCCCGACGTGATCGCGCGCATGAACACCATGGCGCTGATCCCGGCCGGTGGCGACCCGTCGGCACTCGCCAAGATCAACCAGTACCACAACGAGCGCTACGGCAAGGTGATCCGGGAGACCGGCATCATGGCCGACTGAGCACCGCCGTCGCGATGAAGGAAGTCATCGACGTCGGCCTGCCGCCGTTCAAGCAACCGTTCTCGTGGATGGTGCGCGCCGGCGGCGTGCTCTACACCGCCCACGGGCCGGTGCGCGAAGACGGCAGCGTGGACACCACCGGCAGCATCGAACAGCAGGCCCGCCTGACCTTCAGCAACCTGCAGCGCGCGGTGGAACGCGCGGGCAAGACCATGGACGACGTGGCGCAGGTGCTGATCTACATGACCGACGTGGCCGACATGCCGGCCATCGACGCCGTGTACCGCGAGTTCTTCCGCGCGCCCTGGCCCAACCGCTCCAGCGCCGGCGTGGCGCTGGTGGTGCCGGGCATGAAGATCGAGATCGTGGCCTACGTGGCCTGAGGCAAGGTTTCAGCGCCCGGCCGTCAACAGCCGGTGCGTGTCCCCAAGCCCGGTGCAGCAGCTTGAGAAGCCGAATGGCCTGAGCTGGGCGCGACCTGCGGCGTGAACCTGTACCCCCGTATTTCGACTTACCGGGGTAACACTTCTCGCCTGGGACGCCGATCCCTCAGCCATGAACTCGATACCTCACTCTCTTCGTACCGAATATGGGCAACTCGATGGCGCATTGCCTCGTTCCGACGCCAAATCCAATGACACCGAGATCACCCGACTCAAAGGGCTGATCCTTGAAAAATCGTTCACCAAGCTGGCCTGCTTTCAGCCCCAAGACCCCGCACAAGTTGCACAGCTGTGTCTTGAACTGGTGGTCGATCACCGCGATGCCGTCACCAGCCTGCTCGTGAACGAGCAGGTGAGCCATGAAGCCCTGCAACTGCTGTCGCAAGTTCCGCAGAACGACACCGCCAACATGGAGGCGCTGGCTGAGGCGGTCTTGAATGCCAGGCCTTGCCTGGCGAGTTCAGAGACCGTCCCACCGCAGCTTGCACCACTGTGCGACAAGCGGCGCGTCGACCAGCAAGCCTACTGGTCAAGCAAGGCCCTCAAGCACGCCTCATCGAAAGGTGGAGTAGCGTCGTTTGTGGGCCCGGGCCGACCATTTTTCTACAACGAGAACGCGAAGTCGACCGAGAACCTCAACGGGAGATTGGGGAAAAAGGGAAACAAGTTTTATTGCCGACAGCTGACCACCGGCATAGCTCAAGCGGAGGACCCCAAGGACTTCCTCAAGGCGATCAGCAAGAAGCAGGTCGCCCATCTGAACCATGAAGCGCTTGAGAAGACCTACAGAACTCGAATTTGCGAGAAGCGCCAGACCTCCGTGCAGTTTTCGCGTGAGGAATTCGGAGAATTGCTCATCACGCTCCAGGCCATGAAGCCTTCAGAACGACACTCCTGCGCAGTAGGGTTTCCCTTTTCCCCAACCGGGGAGAGTGGTCATGCGATGCACGTATTCATGGAGCGACTTCCCGGTCAGAACCCGTCTGAGGCGCCCGTGAAAGTTTCCTTCTACGAACCCAACGTCTCCGGAGACATGACCCATCTGAAGCCCCTGCCAGAGGAACTGGCACGCTTGTCGATCGATGACTTCGACCGAAAATTGATGTGCAAAGAATTGGGTGTGAACGTCCTGACCATCGATGTGGGAGACCCGGATCTGGCGCTGGCGCTGGCCGGCAAGTTCGTGAAGGGGGACATCGCCAGCCAAACCAGCAGCCTCGCCACGGCGCTGGCCACGGGAAACATTCATGAATTGACGGCAGCGGCCTCGAAACTGGCCAAGCTGCAACAACAGGAGCCGTTCAACTGGACCCGCAGCCAGGTCGAAGAACTCTCCAGGGGTTTGCACAGGGCACTGCAAGACGGCCACGCCGATGCCATCAAAGCCTTCGGCGATCTGCTCGCGTCCTTCAAAGACAAACTTACGCCCAAAGGCCTCCGTGACCTCCTCCTTGCCACGAGAAGCGACGGCGTGACGGGTTTGTGCATGGCCATGCAGGACGGCCACGCCAATGCCGTCAAAGCCTTTGGCGATCTGCTCGCGTCCTTCAAAGTCAAGCTCACGCCCAAAGACCTCCGTGACCTCCTCCTTGCCAAGGGAGGCAACTACGCATCGGGTCTGAAAACCGCCATTCAAAATGGCCACGCCGATGTCATCCGGGCCTACGCCGAGTTGATCATCGCGATCCAGAGCGACCCCGCGACCCAACTGCCCAAGAAGCTGGCGCAGACACTTCTGAATGAAATCCGCAACGCACATGGTTTGCGCATCTTGTTCTGGTTCAACGATTCCTCTTACAAGCGCGTGGTGAAGGCGGATCCCTCTCTCTACGACTTGTTCAAGCGGGCGAAGGCCTCGCTCAAAGTCGGCAAGTAGGCCCGGGCTCGCGGCTCCATGCCAGGGACGGGACTGGTATCGTCCACCCCGTCATGAAACATCTCGACGCCACGCTGCGCTCCTTCGCCGAATCGAACCTGCCCACGCTGCCCCAGGTCTACACCTGGAAACTCAACGCCTCGGTGCTCCAGCAATCGTTCGGTCTCACCCTGGCCGGCACGAACGGGTACGAGCGGACCCGCGAACTGAAAAGAAAGCTCGCTCAAGCGTGGGCGTCGTCGCCACCCCCACGTCGGACCGAATTGGCGGACTACGCCGTGCGCGTGTGGGGCGGCGTGAGGGGCAACGCGGCCAAAACCCTGCAGGGCTACGTGGATGTGGTGTCGCAAGGCGAGGTGCCCGCCACGCACAAAGGCATTGCCTCCTGGTCGAAGGTCGCCGCGTTCTCGGACCCTGAGCGGCACGCGATCTTCGATGCCCGCGTCTCCTTCTCCTTGAACGCCATCCAGTGGCTGGCGAAGGATGAGGCGCCCTGCTGGTGGTTCCCTAAGCTGCCGGGCCGAAACACGCACCTGAAGGAAGCATGGCCGATCCTGAAGGAACGGGCCGACGCTGAACGCTGGACCCGCGTGGGAACGCGCGAGACCTACTCCAGCTACATCCAGCTTCTGGAGCAAACAGCCGGCCCCCTCGGCGTGGACATTGGGGACATTGAAATGCTGCTGTTCGCCAAAGCCACGGAGCTGGCCAACCTCGTCAGACCGGCTGCTCGGCCTGGATCGACTCCGTGTAGATGAAGCTGCTGCAGGCGGCCACGAAAGCCCGTGGCGTCTGCCGCGCGCCGAAGCCATACACCCGCACCCCCTCGCGCCGCACGCCGAAAGCCAGCGGGGTCAGGTCGCTGTCCGACGACACGAGGCAGACCGCATCGAACTGCCCCGTGTTCACCAGTGCCATCGCCTCCACGCTGAGCATGATGTCCGCCGCGTTCTTGCCTTTGGCATACGGAAACAGCTGCACCGCCTCGATCGCGTTGTAGAGCAGCACGTTCTTGAAGCGGCTCATCTGCGGGCGCGTCCAGTCCGCATACGCGCGCTTGACGATGAGCGAGCCGTAACAGGCGGCGCGCAACAGGATGGAACGGATCAGCGTGTGAGAGACGTTCTCCGCGTCGATCAACACGGCGATCTTCTGTTGCTTGTGCTGCAGCTTGGGCATGGGTGCCGGCCTTCCCTGTTCGTTGGAGAACAGCCGCCGCCACGTGACAAAGTGGCGGCGGCCCGAACGGGCTGAGAACCAGGGACCCCTTGCGAAGAACCGGCAAGCCTCGCGGCTTCCCATCCAGGCCGCCATAAAACGAGCATGAATGATGAAGGCCGCTGTCCTCGCGGCGTACAGCGGCCTATCAAGCCGCAAAGGGTCCTCGGGTTCTCAGGCCCGGCTCACCTTTTTCGTGAGCGGGAAAGACTTTACATCAATACGTCAAAAGTATTCACGACACGCGCAAGAAAAATCTGCGGCGAGCATCAGTCTCTTTGGCCGGGTGCGAGTTGGCCCTGTGCTGTTAGCCTTGCTGCCTCGGCAAGGCCTCTGCCATGCCAGCCCCGGCCATCGTGCCCCAACTTAAAAGTGAATTCCCCATGACCAGCCCGCTGTACAACGCCTCCGTCCCCGTCCTTCAGCAAATGCTGCGCGCCCTGTCCGATGTGCTCAAGAAGGCCGAAGACCACGCGACGCAAAAAAACATCGATCCCAACGCGCTGCTGCAAGCGCGGCTGTTCCCCGACATGTTTCCGCTGGTTCGCCAGGTACAGATCGCCGCTGACTTCTCCAAGGGCATAACGTCCCGCCTGGCGGGTGCCGAAGTGCCTTCCTGGCCCGACACGGAGGCCAGCTTCGCGGACCTGCAAGCTTTGATCGCCAAGGCCTTGGCCCACATCGGCTCCTTCAAGCCCGAGCAATTCGATGCCAGTGAAAGCCGCGAAATCGTGTTGCGCCCCGGCACGCCCAAGGAAAAGAAGCTGATCGGCAGCGCCTACCTTCTGCACTACGGTCTGCCTCAGTTCTTCTTCCACGTGACCACCGCCTACGCCATCTTGCGCCACAACGGTGTGGAGATCGGCAAGCGCGACTACATGGGTGCGTATTGACGCGAGGCACTTGAGTGCAGCCGGGCGCCAGGCGCGCCTTGCCGCACTTCATTGACAGCGGCAACGGCCAGTCGGTGAAGTCACACGCTCACCCCTTCGTGGGGGTTCGGCGGTGCTTTGGAGAGGCCGCTATGCAGCGGTTGCGGCCTCTTGTTCGGAAAGGCCAAACTCACGCCCCTGGCCACCTACCGGTCACTCACTTGCTCAGTCCATGGTCGGACGAACGGCAGGTCCGAGAGACGCTGCGGTCATTGACGAAGCCTGTATCAACCCAATGGCTTGAGAGGCTTGGGGGCAGTAATCGTCACCTGCAAGTGCGTAAAGCCACCAATTGGCGAGTCTTGTAAGTCATCCTCTCTTCCGGGGGGAGGCATCTTGCCAGCCCCGTCGGGCATCATCTGCAACTGCCACGATCTCTCTAGCCAACTACCTTCGAAAACTCTCCGAAGAAATGAGCTGACGATTGCTCTGAATGGATGGAAGGTGCTGACGTCGTATGAGCGCTCGATATGCCGAGGAAACGCCAAACCTGTTTTCGTTCTGAACCGATTTAGTGGTGGCTGGCCATTGCAGTAATCGGTCAGGTCTTTCACGAGATGGTCCCAGCCTGTCGTTGCTGCAGCCGTGTTCACATCCGCTCCCGCGAAGGCGCCTGGTGTCCCCATTCCCGTCATCGCAAGCATCACGTCAGAGAAGTGAGCCAGTGAACCGCTACGAGCGATCAACGCCGAAGGCCAGACTGTCATGTACGGCAATTTCTGAGGACTCTCGTCGCGCGGCACGAGAAGATATCGGGCATAGCTTTCTAGCCCAAGCTGGACCGCCGAGGCCCCCAGGTCGTAGTCCACACGCGCACTATTTATTGGAGGGGACGCTCGCCCTGACGCTGACGTCACACGGATTGGCGCGCAACACGCCTCTAGGAGGTTGCGCTCATCGTGCGTTGAGGATCCGGCGTGTGAGGCATCCAAGAATTCCGGATGGTCAGCACATTTCGCTTGCAGCAAGACGGCGCGCTCACTGAGGGCGAGTCCTCCAGAGTCTTGGACTTTGACGACCAAGAGAAGGTCCGCCAACTCGACACTGACCGGATTTATTGGTGCTCCCGCAGTTGCCTGGTAGTAGGAGTGCGCCTGTGGATAGTGGTCAATCCAGGTGGAGCGAACTGTGACGTCGGCGTCTCTCGTTCGAGTCGCGACATGGCTCGTTAGCCAACGAGTCAGGTACGAGACCTTACTCCCCTGATGCATATCTCTCAGATGCCAACGCTCCATCTGATTGGTGCCTATGGCCATCCGCTCACGTTCAATGTACCTCCAGAGCGCCCAACCGTAGACGGTCCTCTTTGCGATGTTCTTCCTCATCTTGACGTCCTCTCCCCCTTGATATTTGATCGGAGTCTACTCAACGTGACCGAGTCGGATGGCATGAAAGCTGCCGATCGTGGATCGGTTACCGACCCCGACGTCATCCAGGCACTGGGAGCGCTACAACGAGGAATGCCAATCCCAGAATCTCGCAAAGCTGTTCTAGCCAGGCCGCTGGCGCCGCTTGCAGGCGAGCGCCAGCCGAGGAACTCGATTGGAGTGGCCTTGTTTAGTGAAGCAGTTGCCATACTGGAACCCGACCCGCTTTATGACCTTGTCGTCGAGCGTGGGCCGGTCGACGAGGGTGTGGGCGATCGGGTGCTTTTTGAGAGGCACCAGTATCTCTGCGGTTAGGCGATTTGCTGCGCGGTGGGTCGATGGCCTTATCCGCGGGCCCGAACCTCAAGTTTTGTACATCGAACTCGGCGGCGCCTCAGTCAGTATGGATCGCTAGCGTCAGCTCGAAGCTCTCCAGAGCTGCCGTTGACCGAAGTGGAGGATGGACCTCAAGCGTCGCAGGGACGAGGCGGCCGAGCGTCAGATCCTTGATAGTGGCGGTCACTGAGTCCGCGCGGCGTCGAATGACCGGTACCCGCGGCAGCGGCCATCGAAACAGGAAAGCTGGATGTCGGCAGCCAGTCTTTAGCAGTCAAAAGCGACGATCAAACATTACCCGCCTCGGAAGTCGCGCATCCACAAACCCCAGACCAGCCAGCTGGCTAGCAGGCAGGCAGCGACGAGACCTTCCACTGCCAAGCACGCGCTGCGCCACATCCAAGCGCAGCGCAATGCCCAATCAAACCTTCACTTCGACCACCTGTTCAAACCCGCCGAAGATCATGCGTTTGCCATCAAAGGGCATGGGCGGGTTGCCGGGGGCGGACGGGTCCATGCGCGGGTCTTCCATCATCTTCTTCATGCCCGCGTCGCGGGTGGCCTTGTCCGGCCATTCGACCCACGAAAACGCCACCGTCTCCTCGGCCGTCGCCTGGACCGCACGGCGGAAGTCGGTGACTTTGCCGTCGGGCACGTCGTCGCCCCAGCCCTCGATCACCCGCGTGGCGCCCAGCTCGAGGAATATCGGGTCGAGCTTGCGTGCGTGCTCAATGAACTTCTGCTTGTTGGCGGTGGGAACGGCGATCACGAAACCATCGATGTAAGACATATCAGACTCCTGTGGGGTTGACCTGCAAGGCGCCCCCCGTGGGCACCCTGTAGTTGCTCGACGAACGACAGCAGGCCAAATCGACATGACCATCCTGCGTTAGAAGAACATGGTGAGCAATGCCGGTTCGCGAGGCTGTAGGACAGCCGCGCTTTTTGCGGGCGGGCCTCGCGTGCAAAAATCGTGTGCAGCCGCGACGATCCGGCCCGGAGAGCAACCCCAAGCACCCATGGACAACGACCTCCCCCAAGCCCTCGCCTGGGCCGAATGGCTCGGACGCCACGCGGTCCCCGTGCTTGCTGCCGCACTGGTGCTGGTGCTCATCGCCGTGGCCGCCTTCGTCATCGGTTTCCGGCGCTACAGCCCCTACGCGGCGTGGGACCGCTGGCCGCGCCCTGTGCTGCTGGGCGTGTGCCTGGCGCTCGGTGCGGGCGTGCTGGTCGCCACGGCGTCCTTGTTCGCCGAGATGCTGGAGGTGTTCGATGCGGACGAGGAGATCGGCCAGTTCGATGTGCGGCTCACCGAGACCCTGGCGCGCGAGCTCTCCCCTGCTGCCCTGCGTTTCTTCGGCAACCTGACGCACCTGGGCGACCCCTTGCCGTTGACGCTGCTGGTGATCGGCGTGGGGGTGCTGCTGCTCGTTCGTCGGCAGACCTCAACGGCCCTGGGCTGGGTGGTGGCTTGCGCGGGGGCGGGTTTGCTCAACCGGGTGCTCAAGCACATCTTCGAGCGCGTGCGCCCTTTGCATGAGCACGGTTTCGCGCAGGCCGACGGCTACAGCTTTCCCAGCGGCCACACCTCGGGTTCGCTGGTGGTGTACGGCATGCTGGCCTATCTGTGCCTGCGCTTGCTGCCGCCGCGCTGGCACCTGCCCAGCGTGTTGTTGGCTTCGGCCCTGGCGTTCAGCATCGGCTGGAGCCGCGTGATCTTGCAGGTGCATTGGGCGAGCGATGTGGTCGCCGGGTTCGCGTTCGGCGCGGCGTGGTTGACGCTGTGCATCGCGGCGATCGAGATCACCCGGCGCCGCTCGCGCGTGTAGCCGGTTGCCTTGGAAGGAGACACCATGGGTCGCAAGGAATTCGAGGCCTCGCTCGCGGGCGGCGTGCATGCCCAGCTGGCGCGCATGGCCGGGCAGTGGCAAGGGCGCTTTCGCCTCTGGTTCGAGCCGGGCCAGCTGGCCGAGGAATCGGTGCAGCGCGGCAGCATCCGTGTGCTGCTGGGTGGCCGGGTGCTGTTGCACGAGTACAGCGGCCACTGCGGCGGTGAGCCCATGGAGGGCGTGGCGCTGATCGCGCACCACCTGGACGAGCGCCGCTACGAGTCGGCCTGGGCCGAGAGCTTCGGCACGGGCACGTCCCTCATGTTCAGCACCAGCACGCCTGGCGACCCGCGCCTGTCGATGCTGGGCAGCTACGCCGACGGCCAGGGTGGCCCACGCTGGGGTTGGCGCACGGCGATCGATCAGCCGGACGACGACACGCTGGACTTGCGCATGTACAACATTTCGCCCACCGGCGAAGAGGCCTTGGCCGTGGAGGTGAACTACCGCCGCGTCTGAGATGCACAGATGGGGGAAGAGAAGCGGCGAAACCGGCGCAAATGGTTGATGCCGGCGGGAATCTTGCCCAGAATCCACCGGCGCTCTCTGGCGCACGGCCTGCGGGCCCGCTCGCCCCGTTCAACAACAAAAATCAGAGGAACGCCTCTTGGCCAAATCGCTCATCCGCGTGATGCTCTCCAGCCGTTGCCTGGACCCCTTCCCCGCCGGCAGCAAGACCACCTTGACCGATCTGCGCCAGGCGCTGAAAGCCGATATCGAGGCCGTGCAGGTGCTGGGCCGAAAGCTGTTCGAGGTGTGGATCAACGAAGACGCCCCACCCGCCGAAGGCACGCAGGACAGCTGGGACACCTGCCTGCAGGCGGTGCGCGATTGCGATGTGCTGATCGTGCTGTCCAACGGCAATGCGGGCTGGGCCGCGGGCGAGCAGGACGTGGGCATCTGCCACGCGGAGTACATGGAGGGCCTTCGCTCGGCGCAAGCCAAGGTGCGCCTGGTGGCGCTGCCGACGGTGGCCGACGCCAAGGGCGCGGCGGGCGAGCGCAACCGGCGCTTTCAGGACCACCTCTCTCTTCAGACGGCCTTTCGGGGCGGCGAAGTGAAGACGGTGGCCGATGCGAAGAAGCGCGTGTTCGAGGCACTGTCGGACGCGGTGATCTTGCTGACGCAACGGGGCGTGCAGGCGGGTGCGTCCACTCGCTTCGATGTGGGCGCGGCGCTGGACTGGACCCGGCTCGATTTCCGGCAACGAAAGAAGGCGATGGAAGCAACGCTGCGAACGGCGCTGGGCGGCCTCAAAGGCGCGAAGGCGGTGGACGGCGGTGTGGTGGTGCCCCTGGACGGCAAGGACGTGGCGGTGGTGGTGCACGCGATCCCGGCTTCGTTCAGCGTGGCCGCCGCGCGCGAGCTGGTGGGTCGGCCGTTTCTGGAGGACCACCAGCGCACCGACCTGCTGGCCTCGGCGCACGGGCCCCTGCACCTGATCGCCTGCCACCGGGGCGCGACGGAGACCCAGGCCACCTCGCTGCTGGGCTTCCCGGACGCAACGGTGGTGAGCGGGCCCTTCGGGGTGTTCGTGGCCGATGACGTGCAGAAGGTGCAGTTCGCCTTCCTGGCCAACTGCCGCGACGACACGCAGACGCGCCACGCGAGCCAGCGGTTTTTTGAATGGCTGCTGCAGACGGGCGAGGCCGCGCTGGTGGCGCGCCGGGCGGTGTCGCGTGCGCGCATCGTCAAGGTGGTGGCGAAAGAAATGAACGCTTGAAAGGGGCGCTGAACATGAATGAAAAAGATCTTCTGCTGGGGCCGGTGCTGTCGTTTCGCGGCATTGGCGGCAAGGGCGATGTCTGGAAGGTGACGGCGCTGGTGGGCATCAAGGCCGGCGCGCCGGTGCCGGCGCTGGCGGTGGACGGCAAGCCCTGCGCCGCGCCGAAGGAGTTGTTGGCGCTCGCCGGCGAGCGCTATCTGCGCTACGACGTGTCCTGCAAGGTGTTGAAGAGCGAGCGCACGGTGAGCTATGGCGTTCCCGGTGGGCCGACGTGGCAGATGACGGTGCCGGGCAAGGACTTCTCGCCGCGCATGGCCTATGTGTCGTGCAACGGGTTTTCCGACCCGGCGGTGATGCGCAAGCTCATCCGCACCTCGGACGCGGTGTGGGAAGACCTGCTCTACAGCCACGACCGCAACCTGCGCCGCCAGCAAGGGGCGGGCGAGGTGAAGCTGCTGGACAAGGAACAGCTGTGGCACGAGCAGCGCATTCACGACAAGGGTCTGCAGCGCTTTCATCTGATGCTCATGGGCGGCGACCAGATCTATTTCGATTCGATCTGGGAAGACATCAAGGCGCTGCGGCAGTGGGTGGCCTTGCCCCGGCAGGCGCAGCTGGACTTCAAGGTCACCAAGGCGCTCGACCGCGAGATCGAGGACTATTACTTCGGCCTGTACAAGCAGCGCTGGCTCCCCAAGGAACGAAAGCCCTGGTCGTCAGCCACGGCCACGCTGGACGCGAGCGCGGCGATGGCGTCCATGCCCACGGTCATGATGTGGGACGACCACGACATCTTCGACGGCTGGGGTTCGTACAGCTGCGAGATGCAGAACAGCCCGCTCTTCCAGGCGCTGTTCCGCCACGCGCGGCGCGCCTTCTGGGTGTTCCAGATGCAGCATGCGCTGGGCGATCTGCCGGAGCTGGAAGACACGACGCCGGCGGGCTTCTCGCGGCAGGACCCGATGCTCAAGCCCATCGCCTGGAGCCAGGTGCTGGCCAAGGACGCGCAGGCCCTGCCCCTGCTGGACGGCCAGCCGGGGTTCACCTCGGCCTACGCCGTCGGGCCGGTGGCCATCGTGGCGGCCGATCTGCGCACCGAGCGCTCGCGCGCGCAGGTGATGGGCTCGGACACCTGGGGCCAGATCAAGAAGTGGACGAACAGCCTGGCGCCCGGCGGCACGAAGGCGCAGCCCAGCAGCGGGTGCCAGCATTTGCTGTTCATGTCCTCGGTGCCGGTGGTGCACCCGAAGCTGCCCCTGGCCGAGTTGCTGATGGACAAGTTCGGGCAGGACCACGTCACGGACAGCAATGCCGACGACCTGAAGGACCACTGGTCGCACGACGACCACGAGGGCGAGCGCAAGCGCCTGCTGGAGGTGCTCTCCCAACTGGCGCGCGACAAGAAGATCCGCGTCTCCCTGGTGTCGGGCGACGTGCATGTGGCGGCCTGGGGCACGGCCTACCGCAAGGACCTGCCGGCGACGGAGACCTGGTCCCAGATCCACCAGTTCACCTCGTCGGCGGTGGTCCACCCCTCGCTCATGGGTGTGATGGAGCGGCTGTTCCTCTCGTGGCTGAACAGCAATGCCAAGCAGCCGCAGAACATCGACGTGCAGTACGTCGCGGAGGTGATGCCCTTCCCGGGGCACGACAAGCACGTGATGGCGGCGCGCAACTGGCTGGCCCTGGAGCTGGACATGGGCTCGGCCGAGGGCTGCAAGCTGTGGGCGACCTGGCGCTGCGAAACCGAGACCAGCTTTTCCAACCACCTGCTGGCGGTGGCGCCCATCGCCCCTTGACGCCGTGAGTCAGCCCCCCGCCGGCACCAAGGCGGGCCAGTCGAGCGCGAGGCCGGGCTGCTCCGCCAGCGCCTGGCTGAGCACGCGGGCCAGGGGTTTTTCCGAGGCGGTTTTCGGAATGGCTTTCAGCGGCAGCACCTGCTGCAGCACCACCGGCCTGGGCAGCGCGGCGCGCAGGGCGGCCACCGCGAGCGCTTCGCCGGTCGGTGCGTTCGGTGCGAAGACGACCGCCGCCACCACATCGGACTCGCCCGGCACGCGGGACGCCGCCGGCACACCGAACACGAAGACGTCATCGACCAGGCCCGTTTCGGCCAGGGTCTTTTCGATGAAGGCGGTGTCGATGAAATCGCCGTTGCGGCGAATGCCGTGGCCCATGCGGAAGTCGAAGAACAGCCAGCCGTCCGCGTCGCGGTGCACCACGTCGCCGGTCCACAACCAGCCGTCGCGGCATTTGGCTTCGGAAGCCTCGGGTTCGTCCACGTAGGCCACCTGGAACGGCGCGCCGTCCGCAGTCCGGATCAGCAGTTGGCCGCGTGCTCCCGGCGCCACGTCCTGCCCCGCGTCGTCGACGATGCGAACGCTCAGCGAGGGCGCCGGCCTGCCGATGCTGCCCACCGGCCCCTGCCCTGGCGGCTTCATCGTGAGCCCGCCTTCGGCCGTGCCGTAGAACTCGAGCAGGCTCACGCCGAAGCGGTGCTCGAAGTCGCGCCAGATGGTGGCCGGCATGCCGGCCGACACCACCAGCCGCACCGGGTGGTCGCGGTCGGCGGGGGTGGCGGGTTCGCAGTAGATGGCCGTGGTCATGCCGCCGAGCAAGGTCAGGCTGGTGCAGCGGTGCTCGCGCACCGTCTGCCACATCCGGCTCTTGCTGAACCGGCGCGAGAAGACCACCGGCAGGCCGCGCACCAGGGCCGCGCCCAGCGTCACCAGCTGGGCGTTGGCATGGGTGAGCGAAAGGCCGGAATACAACCGGTCGTCCGGCCTGTAGCCGAAGGCCGAGGCAGCCATCCGCGCGGTGTCGGTGAATTTGCGGTGGCTGTAGACGATGCCCTTGGGGTTGCCGGTGGTGCCCGAGGTGAAGAGGATCTGCATGTCCTCGTCCGCCGGGCGCCGCTGTGCGGCGATGTCGGGCGAGGCGGTGTCCGCCAGCAGGCTGTCGTAGGTCACCGCAGATGGCGAAGGCGGCTCGCCCAGCACGGCGATCAGGCGCAGGCTGGGGCAGGTGTAGCGCACCGCCAGCGCACTCGGCAAGGCGGGCGGCTCGGCCACCAGCAGCGCGCAGCGGGTCTTGCTCAGCATGAAGGCCAGGCGCTCGGGCGGCGTGCGGGGGTCGATGGGCACGAGCGTGAGCCCGATGAGGCTGCTGGCGATCAGCATCTCCACGAATGCCGGGTGGTTGGCCATGAGCAAGGCGGCGCGGTCGCCCGGGCCGAAGCCCTGTTGGGTCAGGCCGGTGGCCAGCCGCGTGGCGGCGTCCCACAGTTGCGCATAGGTGCGGTGCTCGGTGCCTTGTGCCGGCGGGGCGGCGTGGTCGATGAAGGTCAGGGCCGGGCTGTCGCCGCGCTCGCGCGCGAGCGCCTCGACCAGATCGGCGATCGTGTGCAGGGTCGCGGGTGCCATCGTCAATCTGCCTTGATGCCCTTTTCGCGGATCAGCTTGCCCCATTGCGCCGACTCCTGGGTGGTCAGCCGTTCCACCTCGCCCGGCGCGGAGCCCTGGGGTTCGACGCCCATGTCACCGAGCCGCTTGCGCAGGTCCGGCTCCTGCAAGGTGGCCTGGATCGCGCGGGACATCTGGTCCACCACCGCAGCCGGCACACCGGCAGGGGCCCACACCGCGTTCCAGCCGGTGAGCTCGAAACCGGGCACCGATTCCTTCAGGGTCGGCACCGTCGGCAGCGCGCTGAGCCGCTCGCCCGTGGTGACCGCGAGGGCCTTAACCTTGCCGCTGCGCACCAGGGGAACGGCCGAGGTCTGCGTGTCGAACTTCACCTGGATCTGGTTGGCCATGAGGTCGGTGTTGGCCGCCGCGCTCGTGCGGTAGGGCACGTGCAGCAGGTCGATGCCGGCGCGCTGCTTGAGCAGTTCCATGCCCAGGTGGGGTGCGCTGCCGTTGCCGAAGGACGCGTAGGTCAGCGCACCCGGGTGGGCGCGGGCGTGCTGGATCATGCCGGCCACGTCGTCGAAGGGCACGGTCGGGCCGGCGATGAGGACATAACCCCCCTTGGAGATCATGCTCACCGGTGCGATGCCCTTCACCGGGTCGTAGGGGAGCTTGGCGTAGATGTGCGGATTCATGGTCATCAACTGGTTGAATCCGAACAGGAAGGTGTAGCCGTCGGGCGCGGCGTTCAGGGCTTTGTCGGCGCCCAGGATGCCGGAGGCGCCGGGGACGGGTTCGACCACGATGGGCTGACCCAGGCGCTGCCCCAGCCGGTCCCCGATCAAGCGGGCCATGACGTCCGGGCCGGTGCCTGCGCCCGCGGGCACGATCAGCCGGATGGGCTTGCTGGGCCAGGCGGTTTGCGCCAGCAGCGCCGGGGCCATCGCCATGCCGGTCAGAAGGACCATCACATGGCGGCGGTGGAAGGAAATTCGTTTCATGTCATGTCTCCTGTTGAGGTGGTTCAAGCTCGACCGTGGGGCCCTGCACCGAGAAGGGTGACGCACGCGACGGCCTCCTCGTTCTCGATGAAGCCGCCGCCGTTCTCGGCGAGGGCCACCCGGGCGCCGGGCACCTGCCGCGGGCCGGCCCGTCCGCGCAGCTGCTGGGTCAATTCGCCGATCTGCATCAGGCCGGTGGCGCCGATCGGGTGGCCTTTGGATTCGAGTCCGCCCGACACGTTGACGGGGAGCGAGCCCCCGAGCGCGGTGGCGCCGGATTCGGCGAAGCGCCCGCCCTCGCCGGGGGCGCAGAAGCCCAGCGCTTCCGTTTGCAGAATTTCACCGAAGGCAGTGGCGTCGTGCACCTCCGCCAGGTCGACATCTTCAGGGCCGATGCCCGCTTGCTCGTACGCGGCGCGGGCCGCGCGGTGCGTGATGGCCAGATCGATGTCGTCGTCGCGGCGAGGCAGGCCGCTGACCAGCTCACAGGCCAGCACGGCCACCGGGGCCGCGCCGGACAGACGCTGGAGCCCGGCGGCGTTGCAGACCAGCACGGCGGCCGCCCCGTCCCCGATGGGGGCGCACATGGGCAGCGTCAGCGGATAGGCAATGGCGCGAGCAGCCAGCACCTCGTCCACGGACAGCGCATGGCGGTATTGAGCGAGCGGGTTGTGGACCGAGTGCGCGTGGTTCTTGGACGCCACCACCGCCAGCTGCCGTTGCGTGAGGCCATGGCGCTGCATGTGGTTCGCGGCCAGCGCCGCGTAGATGTCCATGAAGATGCTTCGCGCCGACGAAGCACCCTCCGCTGCAGGGACGCCGGCGGCCTGGTTCAGGCGCGCCAGGTACGCCAGCAGCTCGTTTTCCCGGGTGACATCGAACCCGCCGCCGAAGATCTCGAACGACTTGGCGCGGTCGGCATCGAACAGCTTTTCCGCACCGACGGCGAGCGCCACATCGGCACTGCCCGATCGCACGCTCTGGCAGGCCAGCCAGAAGGCGGTCGAGGCACTGGCGCAGGCGTTCTCGACGTTGACGATCGGCACGCCCACGATGCCCAGGTCGCGCAGAACGACCTGCCCCGCCACCATGTGCTGCCCCTGAAGGTAGGAAGCGGCCACGTTGGAAAAATAGGCCATGTCCACCTGTGGGGCGGTGGCGCCGGCATCGGCCAGCGCGGCGCGCACGGCGGTGGCGGTGAGCTGGTGCAGGGAGGCGTCGGCGAACTTGCCCGTGGGCGTCATGCCGACGCCGACAATGTAGACCGCGCTGCTCATGCTCTGCCCCCCGCACCGGCCGGGACGATGGTGTTCGCCAGCACACCAATGTGCTCGGCCTCCAGTTCGATCTGGTCACCGGGCTGCAGCAAGCGCCCGGTCTCCACACCGCAGCCGCGCGCGAAGGTGCCCGACGCAAACACTTCACCCGCGTGCAAGGTGCAGGATCGGCTGGCGTAGGCGATCAGGTCCTCGAAGCCGATCTCCATGCTGGCTGTGCTGTCCTCGGTCTGTGTCTCGCCGTTGAGCCGCGAGGTCACACGCAGCTGGTACAGGTCCGGCAGCTCGTCCAGCGTGACGATGCACGGGCCGAGCGCGTAGGCGCCGTCGAAGTCCTTGCTCTTGCCCGCAGGCTGGCCTTCCGCCACCTGCACGTCGCGGGCGGTGAAGTCGTTGAAGAGCGTCACGCCCAGGATGAAATCTCGGGCCCGGTCCTTGGGGATGTCCCTGCCCGTGCGACCCAGAACGACGGCCAGCTCCAGTTCGTAGTCGAGCTTCTGCGCGAAAGCGGGCCACTCGATGGCCTGGCCGGGGCCGGCGAGGTTCAGCGGGTTGGCGGTGTAGAAGCGCGGCACCGTGAACCAGTTGGCCGGCAGGTCCAGCTGCCCTTCCTGGCGCGCTGCCTCCAGGGCGGCAGCCGGGTCCGGGCTGGCCTGGGCGCGCTGGCGCGCGCGCATTTCCAGGAAGAACTTCGGGTGCGCGGTCATGGTGCCCCAGTCCCGCATCAGCGGTGGTCGCTCCAGCGGGGTCAGCAAGGTGAAGCCGCCCGCCGGCACCTCGTGGGCGCCGCCGGACCGGTGGGCGTCCGCCGCGCGGCGTGCCTGCGCGAGCGCGTCTTCGCCGCCGGCGATCAGGGCCGCCATGGAGGCGAAGCGGGCGTCACCCGCGTGTCGGGAGGTCAGGCACAGGACGGCACCGTCGGGTTGAAGAAGGCCCAGGCGGGGCGCCTGCGCGGGCGCGGATCGGTAGGTGACGAGCTTCACAGGACCTCCCCCGGTTCGCAAAGGAACGCCACCGCGCGGGCGGGCGCGGCGCTGGTGCGCGCCAGCTTGATGGGAAAGAAGCCGACGTGGAAGCCGCTCACGGGAAGCGCGCCGAGGTTGCAGAGCTGCTGGACGATGAAGGCCTCGCGCTCGGTGATGGCCTTGTGCGCGTCCCAGAGGTAGCGGCGGTCGCCGGTGCGGTGGAAGTCCGCCGCCATCGTGGCGAAAGGTCGGTCCCAGCCGACCGCGTCGGTGCCCAGCACCGTCGCACCGCGCTCGGTGAGGAAGAGCGTGCTGTCGCGCGTCATGCCGGGGTACTGGAAGAAGCCCGGCTCACCGATGCGGAAGCGCTCCTGCCCGGTGCGCAGCAGCACAGCGTGGCCGGCGATCTCGCTCACGCCTGCGGCGTCCATCGCCGCTTGCAGCATCTCGGGGGTGATCGCGCCGCACGGCGCCACCATGGCGCGCAGGTCGAGCACGACCCCCGGGCAGAACAGCTCATCGAGCGCGATCTGGTCGATGGTGCGGGCCGGCTGACCGGCACAGCGCGAGCCGCTGTGCATCGGCGCGTCCACATGGGTGCCGCAGTGCGAAGACATGTCGGTCAAGACTTCCGACCCCCAGCCCTCGCCGTCCGGCAGGTCTTCGTGGGTGCAACCGAAGAACTCGCAGAAGCGGTCCTTGCCTTCGGTTTCGTCGGGGCGCTGGTAGTCGATCCTGGGAGCGACCACGCCGGCCGCCGCACGCAGGGGTGGCGGCAGCAGGTCGCGCTCGGTGGGGTCCAACAGGGTGCTGAGGTCGATGAGTTTCATGTTTATACGTCCGTGTAACTTAATCTTATACGGTCGTATGATTTTTTGTCAACAGGCAGAATCACCCATCCGAGTTGAGCGCCCAGCAACGGGCGCGGGAGAGTACATGGCCACGAAGAAAGCGAGTCCGGCTGTCAAACGCAGGCGGACGCAAGAGGCGGGTGAGTCCGAGCGCCCCAACACGCGCGAGCTGATCCTGGATGCGGCGGAGCAGCTGTTCGCCGCGCAGGGCTATGGGAGCACGAGCATTCGCCAGATCGCCGAAGCGGCCGAAGTCAACCTCGGCATGTTTCAGTACTACTGGGGCTCCAAGCAGGCGCTCTGCCAGGCCGTGCTGGAGCGCCGCCTCGGGCCCATCATGGCGGAGCGGGTGGCCCGGCTGTCGTCGGCGGTGGAGACACAAGCACCGATCGAGGAGCTGCTTCTCGCCGCCATGGAGCCCTCCCTTCGGGTCCCGGGTTCCAGCCCCGAGCAGCGCGATGCGTTCCGCAGTTTCTATGGCCGCATGCTGGCCGACCCCTCACCCGAGATGCGCGAAGCGATGGGCGCGATCGTCGACGGCTTCGCCAAGGAGTTCATGCAGGAACTGCACCGGCGTTGTACGCACATCGACGACAAGGAGTTCTACTGGCGCATGGTGTTCCTCTTCGGCGCCTTCTTCTACGCCCACAACGCACACGATCGCATCCTCACGCTGCTGGGCGCGGAATTCAACGCCCCACCGATCGAGGACGCCGCGCAGTACCTGGTGCGCTTTGTCGTGGGCGGCCTGCAGGCCAAGCCCTTGAGCGAGAAAGCCGCGCCGGCCCCACGCAAGCGCGGCAAGCCGGCCGCACGCTGAGTCAGTCCCCGGCCGAGGCCGTGTGCGGGTCGGTCATGGCCGTGCGCCGCGCCACCTCGCGCCTGGCGTACGCCGTAGGCGACAGACCCGACCAGCGCCGGAACGCGCGCGCGAACACCTTGTCGGACTCGTAGCCCGCGTCCTGCGCCACCTGGGCCAGCGGCAGGTGCCCGGCCTCCAGCTGCTCGGCCGCCAGCGCCATGCGGTGGCCGCCGAGGTAGCCCATGGGCGTGTCGCCCACCAGCGCCTTGAAGCGGTCGCTGAAGCGCGAGCGCGACATGGCGGCTTCGCGCGCCAGGGTCTCCACCGTCCAGCTGCGCGCGGGCTCGCGGTGCATGGCGGCGATGGCGCGGGCGATGGCAGGGTCGGACAGGCCGCGCCACCAGTTCGCCTCGGTCGGGCCTGCGCCGCGCAGCAGGTGGCCGCGCAGGATGTTGATGAGCAGCAGCTCGCCCATGCGGCTGGCCGAGAGTCGCCAGCCCGGGCGCTGGTCCAGCGTTTCGGTGACCAGGGTTTCCATCGACGCAGCCAGGATCACGGCGGTGGGCAGCTCGCTCGCGCGCACGTGGATGAGCGGCGGCAGCACGCTGAGCACCGAGTGGCGGCAGTAGGCCGAGAACCAGAGCAGCGCGCTGAACATCTCGCAGCCGTCGCCGCCGCCGCCGTGTCGCAGGTCCAGCGGCGCTTCGTCGCGCGCGCCGGGCGTGCGCTGGGTGAGCAGCTGGGCGAAGGGCACGGTGGGCGCGTCGGGTGCGGAGCCCATGCGGTGCGCGGCGCCCAGCGGCATCATCACCAGGTCGCCGGGCTCCACGCGCACTGGCCCGCCGCCACCAGCGGCTTCCACCCACCAGGGCGCGCCGCGCGCCATGCGGATCATGGCGGCACCGGACACGCCGTTGGAATGCAAGCCCCACGGCGCGGACAGGTGGAACCGGGCCGTCACCGCGCGTTCGGCGCGGCAGATGGCGAGCACTTCGCTGAGGACATCCATGGACGAATCGTACCCATTTCGGGCGTCCGGGCGGTTGAGCGCGCGGGGCCTGCGCTGAACAATGCACGCTTCGACATTGCAGGAGCAGCCCCATGAGCAGTTTGAAAATCGGTATCGCCGGCGGTGGCGTGGGTGGCCTGGCCGCCGCGATCGCGCTTCGCCAACAAGGCCATGATGTCACCGTGTTCGAGCAGGCCAAGGGCTTCTCGCGCGTGGGCGCGGACATCAACCTCACGCCCAATGTGGTGCGTGCCATCGACGGCCTGGGCGCCGGCCCGGCGATCCGCGAACGCGGCGCCCGCCCCACGTTCCGCATCAGCCGCGACTGGGACACGGGCAAGGAAACCTCGCGCCTGGGCATGAGCGACATCGCCGAGCAGCAGTACGGCGCGCCGCAGGTCACCATCCACCGCGCCGACATCATCCACGCGCTGGCCGAGAAGTTTCCGCTGGAGAACATCCAGTTCGACAAGCGCATCGAGTCGCTGAGCCAGAGCGACGCCGGCGTGAGCGTGCGCTTCTCGGACGGCAGCGAGGCCACGTTCGACGTGGTGGTGGGCGCCGACGGCATCCACTCGCGCGTGCGCACCGCCCTCTTCGGCGAAGAGAGCCCGCGCTTCACCGGCGTGGTGTCGTTCCGCTCGGTGGTGCCCACCGAGCGCGTGAAGAACGTGCCGGAGATCGAGGCTTTCACCAAGTGGTGGGGCCCCAACCCGCAGAGCCAGATCGTCACTTTCCCGCTCAACCAGGGCCAGGAGACCTTCATCTTCGCCACCACCGGGCAGGACAGCTGGACCGAAGAGTCCTGGACCAGCCCGGGCGACGTGAACGAGCTGCGCGGTTTCTACAAGGACTTCCACGCCGACGCCCGCGCGCTGCTCGACGCCTGCGACACCACGCTCAAGAGCGCGCTGTACGAGCGCGAGCCGCTGCCGCAGTGGTCGCAGGGCACGGTGACGCTGCTGGGCGATGCCTGCCACCCGATGCTGCCGTTCATGGCGCAGGGCGCGGGCATGGCGATCGAGGACGCGGTGGTGCTGGGCCGCGCGCTGGCCGGCGTGGGCACGCGGGCGCAAGCCGCCGAGGCGCTGCGCCGCTACGAGAAGACGCGCCAGGAGCGCACGGCCAAGATCCAGATCGGCTCGCGCGGCAACCAGTGGATGAAGGGCCAGGGCAACGCCGACTGGGTCTACGGCTACGACGCCTGGAACGAACCGCTGGCTCAGGCCTGAACTTTCACTTCTTTCACCCGGAGACCACCCCCATGAAAAACCAAAAGCGCACCTTCACCCTGGGCCTGATCGGCCTGGCCCTCGCCTCCGCCCTGCCCTTCGCAACGGCGCAGACCTTCCCGAGCAAACCCATCACCATCGTCGTGCCCTTCCCGCCCGGCGGCGGCCCCGACCTGGCCGCGCGCGTGCTGGCCGAGAAGATGGCGCCCAAGCTCGGCCAGCCGGTGGTGGTGGACAACCGCCCCGGCGCCGGTGCGCTGCTGGGTGCCAGCGCGGTGGCCCGCTCGGCGGCCGACGGCCACACCGTGCTGCTCACGCCCAACACCATGGTGATCTCGCCCCACGTGCTGCCGGCTGGCGCGGGCAGCGGCGTGGACGTGCACAAGGACCTGGTGCCGGTGATCTCGCCCGCCACCACGCCCATGGTGCTGGTGGCCAACCCCTCGCTGGGCGCGACCGACCTCAAGAGCGCGCTGGACGCCGCGCGCAAGTCCCCCGGCCTGCCCTACGGCAGCCCGGGCAACGGCTCGCCCATGCACTTCGCTGGCGAGATGCTCAAGAGCGCGGCCAAGGTCGATCTGATGCACGTGCCCTACCGGGGCGTGGGCCCCTCGCTCACCGCCGCGCTCAGCGGTGAAGTCAAGCTGCTGTTCACCGGCCTGGGCGGTGCGGTGCCGCACATCAAGAGCGGCAAGCTGGTGCCGCTGGCGCTGACGGAGAAGAAGCGCTCGCCGCTGCTGCCCGACGTGCCCACCGCCACCGAGCAGGGTGTGAGCGGGGTCGAGGTGAACGCCTGGTATGGCGTGTTCGCGCCGGCCGGCACGCCCGCGCCCGTGGTCGCGCGCCTGAACCAGGCCTTCAACGAAGCGCTGCAGTTGCCCGACGTGCGCGAGAAGCTCGCCGGCGCCGGCCTGGACGTGCTGGGCGGCACGCCGCAGGTGCTGGCCGACTTCATGAAGGCCGACAACGAGCGCTACGGCCGCCTGGCCAAGGAACTCAACATCAAGGCCGACTGAGGCGAACCGCGGCATGGCACGGCGACCGAACTTCCTGCTGTTCATCACCGACCAGCACCGTGCCGACCACCTCGGCTGCTACGGCAATGCCGAGGTGCGCACGCCGCACATCGACGCGCTGGCCGCGCAGGGCTGCCGCTTCGACGACTTCCACGTCGCCACCCCCATCTGCCAGCCCAACCGCGCCTCGCTCATGACCGGGCGCCTGCCCAGCGTGCACGGGCTGCAGATGAACGGGCGCGAGCTCTCGCTGGGCGAGCGCACCTTCGTCGAGACCTTGCGCGAAGCGGGCTACCAGACCGCGCTGGTGGGCAAGTCGCACCTGCAGAACATCACCACCCTGCCGACGGCCTGGCCCGGCAAGGGCCCGCGCCGCCCGCACGAGGCCTTGCGCCCCTACCCCGGCCGCTACGGCCAGGAGGTCTGGCAGCGCTGGGAAGAAGACCCGGCTTACGAGCTGGCGCTGCCCTACTACGGCTTCGAGCAGGTCGCGCTCACCATCGGCCACGCCGACGAGCAGCACGGCCACTGGCGACGCTGGCTGCGGCAGCAGACGCCCGATGCGGACCAGCTCATCGGCCCGGCCAACGCGATCCCCACGCCCGACCTGCACCTCGCCCGCATCGGCCACGCCTGGCGCACCCGCGTGCCCGAGGCGCTGTACCCCACGGCCTACATCGCCGAGCAGACCTGCCACACGCTGGACCGCATGGCGCGCGAAGAGCAGCCGTTCTTCATCCAGTGCTCGTTCCCCGACCCGCACCACCCCTTCACGCCGCCCGGCCGCTACTGGGACCTGTTCCGGCCGGAAGACGTGTCGCTGCCGGCGTCGTTCCACGCCGAGCTGACCGACCCGCCGCCGCCGGTGCACTGGCTGCGCGAGCAGCGCCGCAGCAACCCCGCGTTCCGCCCCGGCTACGGCAGCTTCGCCTGCTCCGAGCAGGAAGCGCGCGAGGCCATCGCGCTGAACCACGGCAGCCTGGCCAACATCGACGACCACATCGGCCGCGTGATGGCGCGGCTGCGCGCGCTCGGCCTGGACGAGGACACGGTGGTGATGTTCACCAGCGACCACGGTGACCTGCTGGGCGAGCGCGGCCTGATGTTCAAGGGCGGCCTGCACTACCCCGCGCTCACCCGCGTGCCCTTCATCTGGCGCGACGGCGCGCAGGCGCCGGCCACCGCGGCCACGGCCGCGCTGACACAGACCATCGACATCGCGGCCACCGTGCTGGCGCGCGCCGGCCTCGAGCCCACCAACGGCATGCAGGGAGCCTCCTTGTTGCCCGTGGTGGCGGGCGAGGCGGCCGAGGTGCGCGAACAGCTGTTGATCGAAGAAGAAAGCCAGCGCAGCGATTTCGGCATGGACCGCCGCGTGCGCATGCGCACCCTGCGCAACCACGCACACCGCCTCACGGTGTACGACGGCCAGCCCTGGGGCGAGCTCTACGACCTGCGACAGGACCCGCTGGAGCTGCGCAACCTGTGGGCCGATGCGGCCTCGCTGCCGCTGCGGCGCGAGCTCATGGAGCAACTGGCGCGCACCATGCTTTCGGCGGCGGACAGCAGCCCGTACCCGGGCGCGGCGGCGTAAAAAAAGCCCACTCGAGCGGGCTTTTTTTCGAAGGGACTAGACCAGTGTGCGCAGCCAGGCCGCGCAGTCCTGCGAGGCCTGCACCGGCCACTGGACGGTGATGGTGGTGTCGCCGCGGCGAACCTCCACGCGGATCTCCTGACCCGAACCACTGCCCAGCAGGCGCGCCCAGAACCCCGGGGCGGGCGTGGCGGATGCGGGAAGGGCTGGCGCCGCTGGCGCGGTGATCGGCTGGGCCGGCGCGGGCGCCTCGGCAACCAGCGGCACCGGTGCCGCCTCAGCCACGGCAGCCACCGCCGCCGGGCCGGCCAGACGCGCTGCCGCGTTCACGCCAAACTCGTCCCACATGCGGTCGGCCTTGGTCTTCATCACGCCCAGGCCGAAGGTGCCCATGCGGCCGAGCACGTCCACCTTGACCTTCATGCGCAGCTCGGTGCCGCCGCCCTCGCGCGCCTGCAGCCACATCTCGCTGCTCTGCTTGAGCGAGCTGGCCACCGAGGCGTCTTCGCCCGTGCCTTCGGCGCGCAGGTAGCGCGGTTCGTCGCGCTCGACGATGCGCGTCTTGAGCTTGAAGCGCGCGCTGATGAAGGCGATCTTCACCTTCATCACGGCCACGTACTCGTCGTCGCTCACGACCTCGATGGATTCCATGCCGGGCACGCAGGCGCCCATGGCGTTCGGGTCGAGCAAGAGGGCCCAGACGCTCGCCGGGGGCGCGTCCAGCAACAGGGTTTTTTCAATTTCCACGCATCTTCTCCGCAGCGGTCAGGATGGATTCGACGATCTGGGTGTAGCCGGTGCAGCGGCACAGATTGCCGTTGAGACCGTGGCGCACCTCGTCTTCGCTGGGCGCCGGGTTGGCCGCCAGCATCGCGCACGAGGTCATGAGAAAGCCCGGCGTGCAGTAGCCGCACTGCAGGCCACCGCATTGCATGAAGCTTTCCTGCAAGGGGTGCAGTTGCTCGCCCTGCGACAGGCCTTCCACGGTGGTGACGCTGCGGCCGTCGTGTTGCACCGCCAGGCTCAGGCAGGACTTGACGACCTGCCCGTCCACCAGCACCGAGCAGGCGCCGCAGATGCCGGTTTCGCAGCCGCGCTTGGTGCCGGTGAGGTGCAGGTCGTCGCGCAGGAAGTCGGACAGCAGGCGCCGCGCGGGCACGGTGCTTTGCACGGCCTCGCCGTTGACGGTCAGGGTGATGGGGTGTTGGCTCATGGCGAAGGTCTGTTCCTATTCTTGGGGCAGGCCGAACAGGCCCGCGATGTTGCGCCGCGCGACCACGCGCACCATGTCGCGCCGGAAGTCGGCGTCGCCCCGGGCGTCGGACACGGGCTCGATGTCGGCGGCGACGATGTCGGCGGCGTCGGCCGCCACCTCGGCGGTCACGGTCTTGCCGGCGAGGTAGGCCTCGGCGCGCGGCAGGCGCAGGGGAATCGGCGTGGACGCACCGACGGCGATGCGCGCCTCGGTGCACACCGCGCCCTGGCGCCGCGCGACGAAGGCCACGCTGACCAGCGGCCGGTGCTCGGCCGCCGTGCGCAGGAAGCGCGCGTACTGGCCGCTGGCGTCGGCCGGCATGGCGGGCACGCGGATCTCGCTGAGCAGTTCGTCGGGTTCCAGCGCGGTGGTGTAGTAGTCCACCAGGAAGTCGCTCAGGGCCAGCACGCGCTCGCCGCGCGCGCTGGCCAGCACCACCTGCGCGTTCAGCGCCAGCAGGCAGCCCGGCGGGTCGGTGGACGGGTCGGCGTAGCAGAGGTTGCCGCCGATGGTGCCCTGGTTGCGCACCTGCGGGTTGGCCACGCGCGAGGCCATGCTGGCAAGCATGGGCCAGCGCTCGCGCACCAGGGGCGAGGCGGCCACGTCGACGTGCCGCGCGAGCGCGCCGATGCGCAGGCCGCCGCGCTCGTCCAGCGCGATGCCGCGCAGCGCCGTCAGGCGGCCCAGCGACACCAGGTGCGAGGGCGTGAGCATGCGCTGGCGCATGCCGAGCATGAGCGCGGTGCCGCCGGCGATCACGCGGCATTCGTCGCCGAGGTCGGCCAACATGCGGCTGGCCTCGGCCAGGCTGGCGGGTTCGAGGAAATCGAAGTCAAGCATGGGCCGTCTCCTTCAGGGCGCGCAGCGCGGCCAGCACTTTCTGCGGCGTGATGGGCAGGTCGGTGATGCGCACGCCCACCGCGTCGTACACCGCGTTGGCGATCGCCGGCGCGCCGGGCAGGATGGCGGTTTCGCTCGCACCCTTGGCGCCGTGCGGCCCGTTGGGTTCGTGGGATTCGACCAGCCCGCCGCGCAGCATGGGCACGGCGTCGGCGGTGGGCATGTTGTAGTCGGCGAAGTTGCCGTTCATGAGGCGCCCACCCTCCAGCTGCAGGTGTTCGTAGAGCGTCCAGCCCATGGCCTGCACGGTCGCGCCGTTGGTCTGGCCGTGGATGGCCAGCGGGTTGAGCGCCTTGCCGCAGTCGTCGCTGACGTAGCTGTCGATCACCGTGACCTGCCCGGTCTGCGTGTCCACCTCCACCTCGACCGCCTGCGCGGCGAACGAATAGGCGGGCGCGATGTTGCCGTAGACCTGGTCGTCGTGCATCTGGGTCTGGGCGTCCCAGCTGCCCATGACCTGGATGCCCTCGCCCCCGTGGCGCCAGATGTGCTGGCGCGCCACCTCGGCGAGTGTGCGCCGCTGCGACGGGTTGTCGCGCACGCGGACGTGGCCTTCGGCGATCTCCAGCTGGTCGGCGGGCGCATCGAGCATCTGCGCGGCCATGGCGAAGAGCTTGTCGCGCGCGGCGTGGGCGGCCACGATAGCGGCGTTGCCCGCGGCCATGGTCACGCGCGAGGCCAGGGTGCCGATGCAGAAGGGCGCGGTGTCGGTGTCGGGCGCGAGCACGTGCACGTGGGCCAGCGGCAGGCCGAGTTCGTGCGCCACGATCTGGCTCAGCATGGTCATGGCGCCCTGCCCCATGTCGCCTTCGCTGCAATGCACCACCACGCGGCCGTCTTCGTTGAGCTTGATCACCACGGTGGAGCCGTCCCAGTTGCCGATGGTGCGGTTGCCGCTCACGTGCATGGCCGCAGCCATGCCCACGCCGCGCCGGCGGCTGCCCGTGCCCGGTGCCCGCGCGCGCTTCTCGCCCCAGCCGATGGCCTCGGTGCATTGGGCGATGCATTCGAGCAGGCCGGTGCTGCCGATCTGCCAGCCGTGGATCGAGGTCTCGCCGCGCCCGATGGCGTTGCGCCGGTGGATCTCGACCGGGTCCAGGCCGAGCTGCTCGGCCATGGTGTGGATGTGACTGTTGAGCGCGAACAGCATCTGCGTGCCGCCGAAGCCGCGGAACGCGCCGTGCGGTGGCGTGTGCGTGTAGGCCATGGTGGCGTGCGAGCGCACGTGCTGCAGGCGGTGCATGTTGTCGCTGCGCATGGCGCTGACGTGCATGACCTCGGGCGAGAGGCCGCAGTAGGCGCCGCAGTCGGCGACGATGTGCACGTCCTTGGCGACGATCAGGCCCTCGCGCGTCATGCCCAGCTTGAGCGTGATGCGCTCGGGCACGCTGGAGCACGCGGCCTGGAAGTCCTCCAGCCGGTTGTTCACCAGGCGCACCGCGCGCCCGGTTCTGAGGGCCAGCAGACCGGCCACCAGTTGGTTGTCGTCTTCGACGATCTTGCCGCCGAAGCCCCCGCCCACCGTGGCCGCCACCACCCGCACGCGCGAGACCGGCAGCTCCAGGGCCGCGGCCAGGCGCGCGCGGGCCAGGAAGACCGATTGCGTCGAGGTCCAGACCTGCAGGCGGCCGTCCGGGTCGATCGACGCGACGCTGGCCATGGGCTCGAGGTAGCCCGGGTACTGCGCGTGCGTGGTGTAGGTGGCCTCGTGGATCAGGTCCGCCTGCGCGAAACCGGCGTCGACACTGCCGCGCTCGAAGCGGATCTCGTGCGCCACGTTGCCGCGCCCGGGGTGCACGCCGGGGGCCCCCTCGGCGAGCGCGTCCTCGGGGGTCAGGAGCGGCGGCAGCTCTTCGTACTCGATGTGGATCAGGTCCAGCGCGTCGCGCGCGATCTCTTCGGAGGTGGCGGCCACGGCCGCCACCTCTTCGCCCGCGAAGCGCACCACCCCGTCGGCCAGGATGCGGCGCTCCTTCTGGTGCACGCCCCACATCGTGCGAGGCGCATCGGCCCCGGTAAGCACCGCCTTGACGCCGGGCAAGGCCAGCGCCGCCGAGGTGTCCACGCTGACGATGCGCGCATGGGGGTAAGGGCTGCGCAGGATCTTGCCGTGCAGCATGCCGGCGACCTTGATGTCGCCGGCGTACACCGCGCGGCCCAGCACCTTGGCGCGTGCGTTGACCTGCGGCGTGTCGCGGCCCAGGGTGGATTCGCTCGCTGCTGCGCTCATGGTCAGTCGGCCTGGATGTTCAGCTCTTTGATGAGCTTGGACAGCCGCGCGTAGTCGTCGGCGTTGATCTTGGCCAGCGCCTCGGGCTTGCCTCCCACCGGGCGCGAGCCGAAGGTCGCCATCTTCTCGATCACGTCGGGCATGCGCAGGATCTCGTTCATGTGCTCGTTGAGCAGCTTGACCACGGCCGGCGGCGTGCCCTTGGGCGCGAAGATGCCGTTCCAGGCGCCGAGCTTCACGTCCTTGTAGCCCTGCTCGGCCACGGTGGTGAGGTTCGGCACCAGGGGGCTGCGCTCGCCGTCGGTGAGCGCCACCGCCACCAGCTTGCCGGTCTTGAGGTGCGCTTCCACCGCGCCCAGCGTGGCGTAGCCCATGGTGACGCGGCCCGCGAGCATGTCGGGAATCATCGGGCCGACGCCGCGGAACGGCACGTGCTGCACCTGGATGCCGGCGGCGCGGTTCAGCCACTCGGCCACGATGTGCATGGGCGAGCCCGCGCCCGGGCTGGCGTAGGTGAGCTGCTTGCCGGCCTTGGCCTGGGCCACGAGGTCGGCCACGGTCTTGATGCCGCTCTCCGGGTGCGTGACCAGCAGCACCGACTGCATCGCGGTCAGCACCACCGGCTCGAAGCCGTTGAGCACGTCGTAGCTGGCGTTGGGCGCGAGCTTGAGCACCATGGGCGCGGTGGTGAAGGGGTTGGGCGTGAACAGCAGCGTGTAGCCGTCGGCCTTGGCGCGCGAGACGTAGGTGTTGCCCAGCGTGCCGCCCGCACCCGGCTTGTTCTCCACGATCACGGTCTGCTTGAGGCGCTGCGACAGCTTGTCGGCGAACAGCCGGGCCGTGGCGTCGGAATCGCCACCGGGGGGATAGGCCACCACCAGGCTGATGGTTTTTTCCGGGTAGGCCTGGGCGGCCGCGCCACCCGCCAGCAAGGCCGTGGCCGCCATGGCCAGACCCATCCACTGTCGACGATCCATTTTCATCATGCGCTCCTGAGAAGGCGATTCATGCGGTTGTGGGGTGCGGGAGCCGGCTTTTTGCGCGCTGGCCACCGGTTTCATATCGGAAACGTAGATTCACAACAGAAACGAGGTCATCGTAGACTTTCGTCGTTGACTGATCAACGATGATTTCCCGATTTCTGACAACTTGTTGCAATTTTGTTGATCGATCAACGATGAGATCGGGGTGTGCCACCCGGGAGGCGCCGTGGCTTCCCTGAGAATGGCCTGATGTCCCCATCCAAGCCCTTGCTGACGCCCCCCGCCCTGCCGCCCGAGACCGAAGCCGACGACGCCGCCAACCCCTGGACCGATCTGGCGCCCGACGGTGCGGGCCTGGCGGTGCACGATTTCCTGACCACCATGTTCAGCCACACCAGCAACGGGCTGCGGCGCGCGATCACCCTGCCCTACGCGGACCGCTTCGAACTCACGGTGTCGGAATGGCGCATCCTCTCCGTGCTGGCGCACGCGGGCTCACTGCCGTTCGCGGAACTGGTGGAGCTGGCGGCCGCCGACAAGGCGCAGGTGAGCCGCGCGCTGCGGCTGCTGGGCGACCGGGGGCTGGTGGAGACGCAGACGCCCGGGCCTCGGGGTCGCAAGGGATTGATCTGCCGGATGACCGAGGCCGGCCAGGCGCTGTACGGGGAAATCATGCCGCTGGCGCGGCGCAGCCAGGCAGAGATGATCCTCACGCTGAGCCGCGAGGAGCGCCGTGTGCTGTACACGGTGCTCGGCAAGCTGCGACGGCAGTGCGGGGCTGCCGCCGACGACGCGGCGATCGACGCTTAGATGTCCAGCACCAGCCGGTCGCTCTTGCAACCGGAGACGCAGACCATCATGGCCTTGTTGGCCGCGCGCTCGGCGTCGGTCAGCACCATGTCGCGGTGGTCGGGGATGCCCTCGAGCACCTTGGTCTCGCACGAACCGCAGATGCCTTCCTCGCAGCTGAAGGGCACGTCGGCGTTGATCTCGATCAGGCGCTTGTGCAGCGTGGTGTCGGGCGTGACCTCGAACATCTGGCCGCTGCGGCGCAGCTCGACGGTGAAACTGGTCTTGGCGTCGTCCGCCGCCGCCACTTCCACCGCCGCGAAGCGCTCGATGTGCGCCTGGGTGTGGCCCAGCGCGGCGCAGGTCTTCTCGAAGTTGTCCAGCATCACGGCCGGGCCGCAGGCGTAGTAGTGCTCGCTGGCCGACGGCGCGCGCTTGCCCAGCAGGGCCGGCAGGTCGGGCGGGCCGCCCTTTTCGTCATCGAAGTGCCAGGTCACGGGCACGCCCAGGGCCTCGATCTCGGCGACGAAGGCCGCGCTCTTGCGCGAACGCGCGAAGTACAGGAATTCGAAGCTGCGGCCCAGGTCTTTGAGGCGGCGCGCCATGCACAGCACGGGCGTGACGCCGATGCCGCCGGCCACCAGCACGGTGTGCGAGGCCTCTTCGTGCAGGCCGAAGTGGTTGCGCGGCGCGCTGATGGTGATGCGCATGCCCACGCGCAGCTGCTCGTGAACACAGCGCGAGCCGCCCCGGCTGGCGCGGTCCTTGAGCACGCCGACTACGTAGCGGTGGCGCTCCTGGCTGGGGTTGCACAGCGAGTAGCTGCGCACCATGCCGTTGGGCAGGTGCAGGTCAATGTGGGAGCCGGCCTCGAACGCGGGGAACACGACGTCGGGGGCCGGACGCAGGTCCACGCTGATGATGTCGTCGGCTTCGTGACGCAGCGTGTGGACCCAGGCTTGCAGGGTGGTGGCGTTGTTGCTCATCCCGCGATTCTCACATGGGCTTGTCGAGCTGGGCCTTGGCCAGGTTTCGCAGGTGGCGGCGCAGGCGCACGATGCCCATGTCGTGGGCGTACAGGTGCTCGCGCTTGTTGGCGTCGGGCTCCATGTTTTCCACCGCCACGCGGTCCTGCTCGAGCACGTTCCAGTGGCGCTCTTCCAGGCGGTTCTTGTACAGGAAGCGCCAGGTGTCGCGCTGCCAGCCGGTCACGCGGCGGCAGCGCCAGTGGAACACGCCGGAGGTCCGGTTGTTGATCGGGGTGTAGCTGCCGATGATGGTGAAGTTGCCGCCGGGGCCGCCGGTCTTGGGGTACGGGATCTCCAGGCGCATCACGTGGATGCCCAGGTCCATCCACTCGGTCCAGTCGAAGTTGACGCCGCGCTGG
>Ga0247823_10000440_pt1 | contig 35299 bp, 22 predicted proteins | sample 13C_PalmiticAcid_2_FD_192426 | JGI IMG/M metagenome (GOLD analysis project Ga0247823, IMG submission 192426) | Soil microbial communities from agricultural site in Penn Yan, New York, United States - 13C_PalmiticAcid_Day30 | ecosystem: Environmental > Terrestrial > Soil > Agricultural land...
GGCTCAAGCTCGCCTGGATCTCGGCGAGCTTGAGCCCGCCCTCGGTGGCGCCGAACAGCGAGGTCAGGACGGTGAGTGCCTCGGGGTTGCGCCCCTTGGAGACGAGATAGCGCGGGCTCTCCGGAATGAAGAACAAGGCGATCAGGAACACCGCGGCCGGCAGCGCCTGCATCAGATACATCCAACGCCATGCCTCGATCCCGCCCCAGAACGGGTTGGTCGAAGATCCGGCGGCACCGGCGAGCCAGTAATTGACCACGAACGCGGCGGTGAGCCCCGAGATGATCATGATCTGCTGCACCGTGGTCATCCGCCCGCGGATGTTCGCCGGCGCGACTTCGGAGATATAGGCCGGCGACAGCACCGAGGCCGCGCCCACCGCCATCCCGCCGAGGATACGGGCAATGACGAAGATATTGTGATCGTGCGCGAGCCCCTGGACCAGGGCGCCGACGAGGAAGAGGATCGCCGCGAGCCGCATGACGTTGCGCCGGCCCATCTTGTCAGCGAGCGTGCCAGCGAAGAAAGCACCGATGAAGCAACCGATGAGCAGCGATCCGACGGTGAAGCCCAGCCCGGCATCGTCGAGCGCGAACGCCGCCTTGAGCCCCGGCTGGGTGCCGTTCACGGCGCCGCTGTCATATCCGAAAAGCAACCCGCCGATCGTCGCGACTGCGACAATGGCGCTGATCAGGCCGATATTGGCCCTCTCGGCGGTCTGGTTCATCCCACTTCCTCTCCTGGTCACCCGTGCGCGACCCGGCACGGCGTGTTAGCGGTAACGGTGGCCCGGTCGCTCAGGAAATGCAAGCGTCTCTAGCGCAGGCCCGGATTGCTCGTTGCGCCGGCACCACGCCGCCCGTCACTCCCGCGTAGCGGCGCCGCGCCCTTGGGCGGCGCCGAGGATTCGCGCACGATCAACTCGTGATCGAGCACCTGCTCCTCGAGCTTGTCGGCCTCCGACGCGCGATGCGCGCGGATTCGCGCGAGCAGGAGGGTCAATGCTTCCTCGGCCATCGTCGAAATCGGTTGGCGCACCGTGGTAAGCTCGGGCCAGACGGTAGTGGCGAGCGAGGTATCGTCGAATCCGACGACGCTCAGATCCTGCGGCACGTGCAGCCCGCGGCGATGCGCGACGCCGACCGCCGCGGCCGCCATGTCGTCGTTGCTGGCGAAGATCGCAGTCGGCGGCTCGGGTCGGTCGAGCAGCCGCTCGGCCGCCACGATCCCCGAGCGGAACGTGAAATAGCCCTGCTCGACCGCCGCTGACTTGATGTCGATCCCCGCCTCTTCGAGCGCAGCGGCGAACCCGCGATAGCGCTCGGCGCTCGAGGTCTGGTTGGGGTTGCCCCGGATGAAGCCGATCCTGCGGTGGCCGAGGTCGAGCAGATGCCGGGTCATCGCCGCAGCGCCTTCGAAATCATCGATGCGCACGTTGAGGCTGCGTGCCGGCGGCAGGCCCATCGCCACCGAGACCCATGGAATCCCCGCCGCTTCGAGCTCGGCGCGCACCGGCGCGGCCTCGGACAAAGGCGGCGGCAGGATCACCCCCTCGACGCTGGTCGAGGCGAAGCTCCGCGTCGCTTCGGCCTGCTCATCGGGACGCTCGCTCTCGCACGCCTCGAGCACGAGATGGCAGCCCGCGCGCCGTGCCGCCGCCAGAGCGCCGATCAGGAATTGCGAAAGATAAGCGGCCGAAGGGTTCGAATAGAGCAATCCGATCTGCGTCGCGTCGCCCGCGGCGAGGCTGCGCGCGGCGCTGTTCGGCGAATAATTGAGTTGCGCGATCGCGGCGAGCACTGCCTCGCGCGTGGTCTCACGCACATTGGTGCCGCCATTCACGACGCGCGACACGGTCATCGCCGACACGCCAGCGGCGCGGGCGACGTCTTGCACAGTGACCGACCCGCGGCTTCTTCGGCTAGGCTTGCTCATCCCCGTCCTTTGCGCCCGAGGCATAAGATGCGGTTTCGCGGAATGCAATCGGCATGAAACCGGTTTCGTCATGGTTGACCCCGCAACTGCCGGGCGATAACTGATAGCGCTACCAAAACACGTACGAATGGCGCGCAACGCCATACCAGGAGAGGTACATGACCGTTTCCCGCCGCTTCCGCGCCGCGGCCCTTGCCGCCGTCGCTGCGATTGCGCTGACGCCGTCGCTCGCGCCCGGCGCGCACGCGCAGGCCAGCCACGCCGAAAAGCCCCTCTACAAGGACGCCGCGCAGCCGATCGATGCGCGGGTCGAGGATCTGCTCGGCCGTATGACGCTTGAGGAGAAGGTCCAGCAGATGGTGGCGATCTGGCTCCAGAAGGAGAAGATCCAGACCCCCGAAGGCGAGTTCGACGGTGCCAAAGCGAACCGAAATTTCCCCAACGGCCTCGGCCAGATCTCGCGCCCCTATGATCGCCGCGCGATCACCCAAGGCCCGGCTGCGGGCGCCGCTGCCGGCACGGTCAACCGCAGCGCCGAAGACACTGCACGCTATATCAACGCCGCGCAGAAATGGGCGGTCGAGAAGACCCGCCTCGGCATCCCGCTGATCATGCACGAGGAGGCGCTGCACGGCTATGTCGCCCCGGGCGCGACCAGCTTTCCGCAGGCGATCGCGCTCGCCAGCACGTGGAATCCGAAGCTGCAGGAGCAGATCTTCGCGATCGCCGCGCGCGAAATGCGTGCCCGCGGCGCCAATCTCGCGCTCGCCCCCGTGGTCGATGTCGCGCGCGATCCGCGCTGGGGCCGGATCGAGGAGACCTATGGCGAGGACCCGTATCTGGTCGGCGAGATGGGCCTGGCGGCGATCCGCGGCTTCCAGGGCACTACCCTGCCGCTGGCGAGGGACAAGGTCTACGTCACCCTCAAACATATGACCGGCCATGGCGCGCCCGAGAGCGGCACCAATATCGGCCCCGCAACGGTCTCCGAGCGCACGCTCCGCGAGAATTTCTTCCCGCCGTTCGAACGCGCGGTCACCGAGCTGCCGGTGATGTCGGTGATGCCCTCGTATAACGAGATCGACGGCATCCCCAGCCATGCCAATCGCTGGCTGCTCCACGACGTGCTGCGCCAGGAATGGGGCTTCAAGGGCGTGGTGCTCAGCGACTATTTCGCGATCCGCGAGCTCAACACGCGGCACCATCTGTTCGACAATCTCGGCGACGCAGCGGTGCGTGCGCTCGACGCCACGGTCGATTTCGAGACCCCCGACGGCGAGGCCTACGCACTGCTGCCCCAGCTCGTCCGCGAAGGCCGGGTGGACATTGCCCAGATCGACGAATCGGTCCGCCGCATCCTCAAGCTGAAATTCAACGCCGGACTGTTCGAGAATCCCTATGTCGACGCGAAGGCCGCGGCGAGGAAGACCGAGACGCCCGACGCGATCGCGCTCGCCCGCGAGGCCGCGCGACAGGCGATCGTGCTGCTCAAGAACGATCGAGGTTTGCTCCCGCTCGACGCCGGGAAGATCAAGCGCCTCGCAGTGATCGGCACCCATGCCAGCGACACGCCGATCGGCGGCTATAGCGACGTGCCGCGCCATGTCGTCAGCGTGCTCGAAGGGCTCAGGAACGAAGGCAAAGGCAAGTTCGAAGTCGACTTCGCCGAGGGCGTGAAGCTGACCAAAAGCCGGGCCTGGGCCGCCGACGCGGTCGAACTGGTCGATGACGCCACCAACGATCGCCTCCGCGCCGAGGCGCTGGAGACCGCGAGACAAGCCGATACGATCGTTCTCGTGCTCGGCGACAACGAGCAGCTCAGCCGCGAGGCCTGGGCCGACAACCATCTCGGCGACCGCAACAGCCTCGAGTTGATCGGCCCGCAGAACCAGCTGGCGAAGGAGATCTTCGCGCTCGGCAAACCGGTGGTGGTGCTGCTGCTCAACGGCCGACCGCTATCGGTGAAGTATTTGTCGGAGAACGCCCCCGCACTGATCGAAGGCTGGTATCTCGGGCAGGAGACCGGCAACGCCGTCGCCGACATCTTGTTCGGCCGGGCCAATCCTGGCGGCAAGCTGCCGGTGACGATCGCGCGCGACGTCGGCCAGCTGCCGATGTTCTACAATCACAAGCCGAGCGCACGCCGCGGCTATCTCTTCGCCGAGACCAGCCCGCTTTACCCGTTCGGCTATGGGCTCTCCTACACCAGCTTCGACATCGCCGCGCCGGTGCTGGCGACGCCGACGATCGGCCGCTACAACAACGTGCAGGTCAGCGTCGAAGTGACCAACACCGGCAGTCGCGCCGGCGACGAAGTCGTCCAGCTCTACGTCCGCGACGACCTCGCCAGCGTCACCCGGCCGGTCAAGGAACTCAAGCGCTTCGAGCGCGTGACGCTCCAGCCCGGCGAGAAGAAGACTGTCCGCTTCGAGCTGACGCCGCGCGATCTGTCGCTGTGGAACGTCGACATGAAGCGCGTGGTCGAGCCGGGCACCTTCACGATCTCGTCAGGCCCGGATTCGGCCAGGCTCAAGAGCACGAAACTGACGGTGAAGTAACCAATCCTCCCTCGCGCAGCGGGGGGGGGGCGCCGAAGGCGACGGAGGGGGCCCGGCCACAAGCCAGTCGCCGCGGAGATACCCCCTCCACCACTTCGTGGTCCCCCTCCCCGCTTCGCGAGGGAGGATTTTAGTTGGCGCTATCGAGCCACGCCGCCACCCAGAACAGCGGAGCGTTCCAGTTGATCGCCACTTCGTTCATCGAATAGGCGTTGATGTCGTCGACCCAGCAGCGCTGCGGCGCACACTTGCCTCGCATCGCTTTGGCGATATCGTCGCTCATCGAAGTCGAGTTCGGCCCGCCCGAGAGCACCCCGGGCGGGGGCCCCGGCAGCTTCGGATCGAGCGAGGGCGCCCAGAAGCGGTGATGCGGGTTCCGCAGCGGCCGCATGCCGTAGCCGCTGACATAGGATTGGCCGAGCGGATTGCGGCCGAGCACATAGTCGACCGCCGACACCACCCCCGCGCGATACTTCGCCTGGCCGGTGAAATCGTGCGCCAGTCCGAGCAGCATCGCGCGATTGAGCAGGTTTGAGTTCGAACCCCAGGGATAACGGCTCGCGACATAGGGAATGCCGTAGCCATTGCCCTTCGCGTCGGCGAGGAAGCGATCCCCCGCCGCGACGATCGCCGCGCGCAGCCGATCCACCTCAGCCTTTGGCAAGTCATTGCGCGTCGTCGCCAGCGTGATCGCCCCCAAAGTCGCGGTGCTCGGCCAGCCCGGCTCGCGCAGTTCGGCGCGAAAGTACAGCGAGCCCGTCAATGCGTCGCGATATTCCCCCGTGCCGGTTGTCGCGAACAGCTCGGCCGCAGCCCAGTAGAATTCGTCCGAGACATCCCCATCGCCATAGCCGCCGCTGCCGGTGAAGCTGTTGGTGGCATAGATCTGCGGGTTGCTTTTCGCTGCCTGCCACGCGCGCTGCGCAGCAGTGAGGCAGCGCGCGGCGAACGCATCGTCCACCCCGCGCCATAGCCGCGCGCATTGCGCCGCGGTGGCGGCGAGATTGAGCGTCGCGGCAGTGGTCGGCGGATAGAGTAGCCGCTCCTCGGGATCATCCTGCGGCGGCATCGGCAATTTGGTCCAATTGCGGTCGGCGACCTTCTGATGCGCCATCCCGCCCGCATCGATCTCGGCGAACGCATCCGATGGCCCGACCGGCACCCGCATCCGCACCCCGTCGGCGATCTGCATCCTCAGCAGGAATTCCATCTCGAAACGCGCCTCGTCGAGCAGGTCGCTGACGCGGTTACCGGCCTCCGGGATCTTCAGGCTGCCATCGGCGAACGCGGAAGGACGGCGTTCATAGGCATTGAGCAGGGTCCACAGCGCGATGCCGCCATTGACGACATATTTGCCGTGGTCGCCCGCGTCGTACCAGCCGCCGGTCACGTCGCGCGCATAGTTGCAGCCCGGCCAATCCACGCCGCGCTCGTCGCGCCCTGAAAAGCATTTGGCGACTTCGCGCGGATGCCCCGCCGGACGCGCCCAGCCAGCGCCGACCAGCCGCGCCTCGATCGGCACCCCGGCGCGCTGATGATAGAAGAACGCGATCGCGTCCTTGGCAAGCGGCGCATGGATGCCCTCGCGGATCGCGAAGGGCTCGCTCCGCCTACCGGCGACGGCGAGACGATAACCCTCTCCCGGCGCGCGGACGTCGCTGAAATCTATCCGCTGCACCTCCGCTCCCGACGCCGCGTCGGGGCCGTAGACCTGCGCCTCGCCCTGCTTCACCTTGCGCCCGTTCGCATCGACCAGCACCCATTCGAACGGCACCGGACCGCCATGGACGATCGCGATCTTGGCGTCGCCGGGTGCGAAGCCGAGCTGGTTGAGGTGGATCGGAACCGGCGCGGGGATTGCGGCACCGAGGGTGAATATGGCCGCGCAGAAGGCGGCTTGCGTCGAACGCTTCTTCATCAGTTTCCGTCACCCCAGCCTTGTGCCGGAGTCCACCGGGAGGCCAGTGACGAGCCAAGCGGCGAGAACGTTTCCAAAGAGGCTTGGTGGACCCCGGCACAAGGCCGGGGTGACAATGGAATGGGGGCGATCGGATCAATCATCAGTGGCCGCTCCCGGCGAACACTCCGAATACCGAGCCGACGAACCCGCCGGCGGTCTTCGTCGTGAGCGAATCGGTGGTGCGTTCGGTCAGCGGTCGCCATGCCAGCATCGGCAGATCGGCGCTGCCCAGCACCCGCGCATAGGAGAAGATATAGCGGTTGCCGCGCACTTCGATCCGCAGCGCCAGCGGATTGCCCGGCGCGATCCCGAAGGTGCCCGCATCGAGCGTGGTCACCGTCTCCCCTGCCGCCGGCCCGTTCGGGCCCTCGCGGCGCTCGACTGCCACCACCAGCCTGCCCTCGATCTGCTTGAGCCCGAGGAAGAACCAGTAATCGTCGTTCTGGAGCACGGCGATCCCGGCGCGGTCGCCGTCCTTCGCCGGCGTGAAGCGCACCACCGTCTCTGCGGCGGCGTTCATATGCTGCTGGCGCCGCGCGAGGAACGAGGGATTGCCCTTGTCGCCCAGCCCGACCGCGCGTGCCTGCATGCGAAGCGCGCCGTCGGTCAGCGCGAACCAGCTGGCGCGCGGGTTGCGTAGCATCATCCAATAAGGCGGCAGCTTCGCCCCGTCGAAATCGTCGCGCACCGCAAAGCCGCCGCTGGTCGGCACCGGCGGCGTGGGCTGCACCGGCAAAGCGGGCCGGGCATGGACCCACGGGATCGCCTGTCCCGGATCGGTGATCCGCGGCCAGCCATTCTTCCAGCGCACCGGCATCAGGAAGGTCTCGCGCCCGGTCGAATAGAAATCGTCGGCATGAGGCCGCACCGCGAGGAAGGTGGCCCACCATTTGCCGTCGGGCGTGGTGACCAGCTGGGCATGCCCTGCCGACGTGATCGGGTTCTCGCGCTCGCGCGACAATCCCCGCTGGGTGAGGATCGGATTGTCCGGGTTCGGCTCGTACGGACCGGTGACGCTCTTCGACCGCAGGATGACCTGGCTGTGCCCCTCGGCCGTCCCGCCCTCGGCACAGCTGAGATAATACCACCCGTCCTTCCGGAAGATGTGCGGGCCTTCGATCCAGATCGGCTTTTTCGAGAAATCGACGCCGCCGTTGACCAGCACTTTCCGCGGACCGATCGTCTTGAGCGCCTTGAGATCGAACTGCTGGATCCAGATCGCGCGGTGGCCCTCATATTGCGGCGGGCCTTCGGGCGGGCCGTTGTTGAGGATCCACGTCTTGCCGTCGGTGTCGAAGAACAATGACGGGTCGATCCCGCCCTCGAGATCGGGCAGCCACACCGGGTCCGACCACGGCCCCGCCGGGTACTTCGCGCTGATCACGAAATTGCCGCCGCAATCGACGCAGGTGTTGAGAATGTAGAAGGTCCCGGCCTTGGCCTGGATCGTCGGCGCGAACACGCCGCGTGAGAGCCCGAGCTGTTGGAAGTCGAGCTGTTCGGGCCGGTCGATCGCATTGCCGATCTGGGTCCAGCTGACCAGATCGCGGCTGCGGAACACGGGGATGCCCGGGAAATAGCCGAAAGTCGAGGTGACGAGATAGAAGTCGTTGCCGACCCGCGTGGCGCTTGGATCGGGATAGAAGCCCTGCAGGATCGGATTGCGATACTGGTCCGGGGCCGGCTGGTTGGCGCGGTCGACCGGATCCTCTCCGCGATATTCGAACCAGTCGAAGCTCGCGACCGGCTGCGCCGTGGCGGGTGTGGCGAGGAGGAGCGCGAGAAACAACAAACCGTCACCCCGGCGAAGGCCGGGGTTTCGGGAGAGGAGAGACAGGCGCCTGCGGCCTGAGATCCCGGCCTTCGCCGGAATGACGGGGGAGTCATTCATGCCGCACAATTCTCCCGGATGAAGTCGCGATGTTTGGGCATATAGTCCGCCGAATTGGCGATCGCTTCCCGGATATGCGCGAGGCGCGCTCGCGTCTCGTCGAGAGGCATTACTTCGGCCACCGGATCGAAGCCCTGCGGCCGCATCAGCTGGCCGTGCATCACCGCGAACCAGCTGGTGTCGTTGAACAATTCCTCATTCTCGCGAAAGCATCGGCCGTGGCTGCGGAACACCCGCATCTTCTCCGCCAGCCGTTCGGGAATTTCCATGTTGCGGCAATAGTCCCAGAACGGCGAATCGGCGCGCTCGGTGGCGTGATAATGGAGCACGATGAAGTCGCGTATCTCTTCATAATCGGTCGCCATGATCCGGTTGTAACGGTCGATGTCGGCCTGATGGAACGCCTTGTCGGGGAACATCGTCAGAAAGCGCGAAAGCCCGCTCTGGATCAGCCAGATCGCCGTCGATTCGAGCGGCTCGATGAACCCGCCCGCCAGCCCCATCGCGACACAGTTCTTGATCCAGAATTTGTTGCGATGCCCGGTCCTGAACGGCACCGTCCGAGGCTCGGCGAGCGGCTTGCCGTCGAGATTGGCGAGAAGGATCGCCGTCGCCTCGTCGTCGGATATATATTCCGAGCAGAAGACATGGCCGTTGCCGGTGCGATGCTGGAGCGGGATCCGCCATTGCCAGCCCGCTTTGTGCGCGGTCGAGCGCGTATATGGCGTCCATTCCTCGACGCTCTCGCACGGCACTGCGATTGCGCGGTCACAAGGGAGATATTTCGACCAGTCGGTGAATCCGGCCTTCAGCGCCTGCTCGATGATCAGCCCGCGGAAGCCCGAGCAATCGACGAACAGATCGCCCTCGACCTCGCTTCCGTCCGCCATCACCACCGACTGGACGAACCCGTCCTCGCCGCGCAGCTTGACGTCGACGATCTTCCCCTCGCGCCGGATCACGCCGCGTTCCTCGGCATAGCCGCGCAGGAATCGCGCATAGAGCCCTGCGTCGAAGTGGAAGGCATAGGGGATTTCGGACAACGGCGAATTGCCGGCATCGATCGGGCGCATGAACTTGTCCGATCGGCCCGCTCTGGCCTGGAGCGACCAGTCGTCGATGTCGGGCGCCTCGCCGAGCTGATGGAGCCGCAGGAAGAATGCGTGAAAGGACACGCCCTTCATGTCGATGCCGTACTTGCCGAACGGGTGGAAGTAAGTGTGCCCCTGTCGCGCCCAATTGACGAACTGGATGCCAAGCTTGAAGCTGCCCTTGGTCGCCCGCATGAACTCGTTCTCGTCGACGCCGAGCATCCGGTTGAAGGTCGCCATTTGCGGGATGGTCGCCTCGCCCACGCCGATGATCCCGATCTCGTCCGATTCGATCAGCGTGACCCTGGCGTAATCGGGCCCGAGGATGCGCGCGAGCGTGGCGGCCGTCATCCAGCCCGCGGTGCCGCCGCCGACAATGACGATGTTACGGATGCGATTGTCGGTCATGCGAGTCCCCGGGCAGAGCAATGGCGCGCCAGATATGCCGCGTGATCGGGCATCGCTTCGGCCGCACGGCGGAACGTCGAGCGGACGCGTTCGAGCATCGCGGCGAGCTGGTCCATATCGAGCGCATCGGCGAGGGGGTCCCAGCCGGCGGGGGTGATCCCCTGCCCCAGCATCACCGCAATCCAGCTGGTCTCGGCGAACAGTTCGTCCTGGCGCCGGAACACCCGGCCACGATTGCGGAACAGTTCGATACGGCGCGACAGGCTCTCGGGCACGTCCATCGCGCGGACGTGCCGCCACAAAGGTTCGTCGCGCCCGTTCGCCTTGTAGTGCAGGATGACGAAGTCGCGAACCTGCTCATATTGAGTGCGCGTGAAGTCGTTATAGCTGTCGCGCTCGGCATCGCCCCATCCCTGGTCGGGAAACAAGGCCAGCAGGCGCGAGATGCCCGCCTGGATCAGATGGATGCTGGTCGATTCGAGCGGCTCGAGAAATCCGCCCGACAGCCCGATCGCGACGCAGTTGCGGTTCCACGCCAATTTCCGGCGCCCGGTGGTGAAGCGCAGCGGCCGCGGATCGCCCAAAGGCTCGCCATCGAGATTGGCGAGCAAGGTCGCCGCCGCCTCGTCGTCCGAGACATGCGCGCTCGAATAGACATAGCCGTTGCCGGTGCGGTGCTGGAGCGGGATACGCCATTGCCACCCCGCCGGCCGCGCGGTGGCACGCGTATAAGGCGTCAGCCGCCCGGCGCTGACCGTCGGCACCGCGAGCGCACGATCGCACGGCAGCCAATGCGTCCAGTCTTCATAGCCGCTGTGGAGCGCCTCTTCGATCAGCAGCCCGCGAAACCCCGAGCAGTCGACGAACAACTCGCCTTCGATCCTGCCCCCATCCTCAAGCGTCACTGCCTCGATGAAGCCATCCTCTCCGCGCAGCGCCACGTCGACGATCTTCCCTTCGCGTCGCGCCACGCCGCGCGCCTCCGCATAGCCGCGCAGATAGCGCGCATAGAGAGATGCATCAAAATGATACGCCTGAACCAGTCGCGACAGCGGCGACGCCGGATCGCTCGCAGGCGCAGCATAATGATTCAGCCGCGCCGCCACTGCACACAGACTGTAATCGTCGAGCACCCCCGCTTGCCCCGCGGCATGGAGCCGCGCCCACACCTGGTGGAACTTCACGCCTTCGATATCGAAGCCATAGTCCCCGAACGGGTGGAGATAGCGGTGACCGACGGTGTTCCAGTCGACGAATTCGATCCCGAGCTTCATCGAGCCCTGGGTGTGGGCGAGGAAATCATTCTCGTCGATCCCGAGCATGGCGTTGAAGGTGCGGATCGGCGGGATCGTGGCCTCGCCGACTCCGACCGTCCCGATCGCTTCCGATTCGACCAAAGTCACCTGCATGCCTGCGCGCACCATCCGCGCCAGCGCCGCTGCGGTCATCCACCCTGCGGTGCCGCCACCGACGATGACGGCGCTGCGGATCGGCCCGTTCATCGAGTTCTCCGGCGCCACATCGACAAATTCAGCATCTTCCCCCCCCGTCGCGATGTTAGCGCTCCCACATTCTGGACGCGCAAAGCGTCGGGTGGGAACATTTCCGTTGCATCGCAGCAAAACCGTTGCAAAATCAGCACATAAGCGTGACCATGTCACTATATGTCTTGATCTTTGGTACGAACCTACTCTACCCACGTCACATAACTACAACAATTCGCGCCAGCAAATGGTAGCGCTAACACGGGAGGGGGACGCTTGATGCGCAAGCAGCACGCTATTCATGCATCTGAAAAAAATGCCACAAACCGGAAGTCGGGGATGCTCCGTGCGGGCGTGTCCGTCGCGGCATTGTGCCTGTTGGGGGCCGGTTCGGCCTGGGCGCAGACCGAGGCTTCGCCGCAGGCCATGCCCCCCGCCGCGCAGGACACCGGCGACGCAGCGGTGCAGGATGCGCCGGCCACCGACGAAATCGTCGTGCAGGGCTATCGCCAGTCGCTGCAGAGCGCGCAACAGCTCAAGCGCAACTCCGACGTGATCGTCGATTCGGTCACCGCCGAAGACATTGGCGCCCTTCCCGACCGCTCGGTCACAGAGACACTTCAGCGCATCCCGGGCGTCGCGATCAACCGCTTCGCCGCCGGCGTCGATCCCGATCACTTCTCGGTGGAAGGGTCCGGCGTGGTGATCCGCGGCCTCACTTATGTCCGCTCCGAATTTAACGGCCGCGAGGCGTTCAGTGCCAATAACGGCCGCGCATTGAGCTTCGCCGACGTTCCTTCCGAGCTGATGGGCGGCGTTGACGTGTTCAAATCACCCTCGGCAGACCGCATCGAGGGCGGCATCGCCGGCGTCGTCAATCTGCGCACGCGCCGGCCGTTCGACGCCAAGGAGCTCGTGCTCGCGGCTTCGGCCGAAGTGAGCTACGGCGATTTCCAGAAAGATCCGGGTGCCAATCTCAACGTCCTGATCAGCAATCGCTGGGATACCGGAATCGGCGAGATCGGCTTCCTCGCCAGCGCCTCTTATTCGAACCTCAAGAGCCGCGCCGATCGCCTGCAGGTGTCGAGCTTCCGCCCCCGCAATCTCTATTCGGACGGCGACGTCATCGCCAATGGCGGCACCACTCAGGTCGGCAGGGTGCTCTTCCCGCGCGGCGCGGTGCTCGGCAGCCAGGAATTCGATCGCACCCGTTACGGCTATTCGGCCGCCGCGCAGTGGCGCAGCACCGATGGCTCGATGGAGGCCGTGTTCCAGTTCCTGCGCTCCGACGCGCGCCAGGCGTGGAGCGAGCACACCGTCGAGATCGCCACCGACAACGTCTCGAACAACGGCGATTCGCGCCGCGTGCCGGGCACGACGCTGCAGTTCGACGAAGACGGGCTGTTCGCCAGCGGCACGATCACCGGCCCGACCGGCTGGCGCGCCGACCAGAATATCGGCGGGGGCGGCAGCGGCCTCATCCCGCGCGTGCCGATGCTGGGCCTGCAGAGCAACAACATCGCCCGCCAGCACACCGAGAAGCTGGTCACGGACGATTACGGCTTCAACTTCAAATGGGACGTCAGCGACCGGCTCGGCGTCACGGTCGATTATCAGCATGTCCAGTCGAGCACCTATCTGCTCGACAACACCTTGTGGAACTCGACCTATCAGAACGCGTCGATCCAGCTCAACGGCAGCGACTATCCCAACATCCAGTTCCTGCCGCCCCAGGTCTGCAGCGGCCCAGCAGCCAATTCGCAGGACCCGCCGGGCACCGACAATGACTGTCGCGCCGGGGGCAATCCCAATCAGTACACCCCGAACTATTACGGCGCGGGACACACCAGCTTCACCGATCCGTTCAACAGCTTCCCACGCGCCGCGATGGACCATATCGAGGATAGCGACGGCAATTCGGACGCAGCGCGGATCGATCTCGAATACAGTTTCCCCGAGAGCGGCTTCCTCAAGTCGATCCGGGCGGGCGCCCGCTATGCCGATCGCCAGCAGACCGCGCGCTTCTCGACCTACAATTGGGGCGCGCTTTCGGAGCAATGGGGCGATAACGGCCCGGTCTGGCTCGACGAAAATGTCGACGGCGTGACCGGTGGCAATGGTGGAACGCCGCAGCTGATCGGCTCGAACGTGCCCTATTATTTCGACAACTTTTTCCAGGGTCAGGCGCCGAACCCGCTCGCGGGCCAGGGCCGCCTGTTCTACGGGCCCAACACGATCAAGAACTACGATCAATATGTCGCTTATGCCACCCTCGTCGGACGCGAATGGGAAGCCCCGGTCGCCAATTGCCCGGCCGACAACAACACGATCGTACGCAACAGCCGCTGGAACCCGCTTGCCAATCGCTGCGGGGTGATCGCGGGAACGCCGTTCCTGCCGAGCGAGATCAATCCAATCCGCGAGACCAACAAGGCCGCCTATATCATGGCGCGGTTCGACACCGAGTTCGGCAATGGGCTGCGGCTGACCGGCAATGCCGGGGTGCGCTACACGCGAACCGACCGCAATTCGTCCGGCGTGCTGCAATATACCTATGGCAGCAGCCTCAACGTGCCCACCGAGGCGACCTGCGCAACGCCGCCGGCCGATGCTTCGGAAGCGACCCGCGGATTCTGCTCGTTCCCGCTGGCCACACGCAACGCGGTGCGCGCGTTCCAGAACGGGGCGATCGTCGATACGCCGGGCAAGATCAAATATGATTATTGGTTGCCCAGCGCGAACCTCAAGCTCGAAGTGGGCGGGGGGCTCCAGTTCCGCGCCGCCTATTTCAAGGGAGTCGCCCCGCCGAATACCGGCCTGATCCGCAATTATGGCGCGGTGGGCGTCGGCGCGGTGGTCAACACCAACCCCGACGGCACGGTGATCCCGAACAGCTATCGCCTGCAGGCGACGGTCAATCGGGGCAATCCGCTGCTGCTGCCGGTCGAGGCGGACAATTTCGATCTCACCGCCGAATGGTATTTCTCGAATGTCGGCCAGCTGACGATCTCGGGCTTCTACAAGCGCCTCAAGAACGTCGTTACCAACGAGACCTATCGCACGACCTACACCAACAATGGCGCCACCTTCGACGCGGTGGTGACCAATCCCGGCAACGCCACCGAGACGGGAACGATCAAGGGCGTCGAGGTCGCCTATCAGCAGACCTTCGATTTCCTGCCCGGGCCGCTCAAGGGCCTGGGGCTCCAGGCGAACTACACCTTCATCGAATCGAGCGGCGTGCCGCAGAGCACGCTCTCCGAAACCGATCCGGACGTGGGTGCCGGGCGGGTGACCACGGTGGATCTCGCCAGCCTGCCGCTGCAAGGGCTTTCGAAGCACACGGTGAACATCACGCCGTTCTTCGATGCCGGGCCGCTCTCGCTGCGTGCGACCTATTCGTGGCGATCGGACTTCCTGTTGACGATCCGCGACGTGATCGTGCCCAACGATCCGATCATCAACAAGGCGACGGGCCAGCTCGACGCATCGATCTTCTATGCGCTGTCGGACAATGTGAAGATCGGTCTGCAGGGATCGAACCTGCTCAACGAAGTGGTCAAGACCACCGCGGTGGTCACCGGTCTCGACGGCAACAACGTGGAAGTGCCGCGCGGCTGGTACATGAACGATCGCCGCATCGCGGGCATCATGCGCTTCAGCTTCTGATTTCTCCCTACACCCTGCCTTGGCGTCGCGAGTCTCCCTCGCGGCGCCATTTTTTTGGGTCCGGGAATTGTGCTCCTGCGAAGGCAGGAGCCCAAGGCGGCAAGCGCCCCGCCCCTGCCTCTGGCTCCTGCTTTCGCAGGACCACGGATGTGCTTATTCGGAGAAAGGTTCCAGGAACGGATCATGACCGCATCCCCTTCTCCCATTCGTGAAATCGAGATTCCCAACGTCACCACCTTCCAGCGGGACGTGGTCGGAAGCTATGCGCCCGTCGTGATCCGCGGGTTGGTGCGCGATTGGCCGGTGGTCGCCGCGGGCACGGACTCGGTCGAGGCGGTGGCAGTGCATCTGCTCCACTTCGATCGCGGCGCCGGTGCGGAGGCGTTCGTCGGTGCCCCCGAAATCGGCGGCCGCTTCTTCTATTCGCCCGACCTGAAGGGCTTCAATTTCGAGCGCCGCCGCGGCGGGTTCGCGGAATTGCTGCGCTATCTGCAAGGCATAGTCGGCAAGGAGGCCGCACCTTCGGTCTATGCCGGCGCGCTCGAGACCGCGGAGATGCTCCCCGGCTTCGCCGAAGCCAATCCATTACCTCTGCTGGCCGGGCTCGACGCACCGCCACGGATCTGGCTGGGCAATCGCTCGATCATCAGCACCCATTTCGATGCATCGGATAACCTCGCCTGCGTCGCGGCAGGGCGGCGTCGCTTCACGCTCTTCCCGCCCGATCAGATCCACAATCTCTATGTCGGTCCGCTCGATCGCACCGTCGCGGGGCAGCCCACGAGCATGGTCGAGTTGAACGCGCCGGATTTCGAACGCTTTCCCCGCTTCCGCGAAGCGCTGGGTGCGGCGCAGACGGCCGAACTCGCGCCCGGCGACGCGATCTACATCCCGGCTTTGTGGTGGCACCAGGTCGAGGCGCTCGCGCCGTTCAATTGCCTCGTCAATTATTGGTGGAACGATTCCCCCGACGCGTCGGCGCGGTTCGACGCGATGGTCCATGCGGTGCTGACGGTCGGCCATTTGCCACCCGGGCGCCGCGACGCATGGGCGGCGATGTTCGACACCTTCGTGTTCCAACGCCACGGCGATCCCGCCGCGCATTTGCCCGCCGAACATCGCAGCGTCCTCGGCGCGCCGACCCCGCAACTGCGCCGATACATCAAGGCCTATCTGATGCGCGGGCTCAAGCGCCCCTGAGGTGCTCCTGCGAAAGCAGGAGCGCCTGGCTATTTGCCGTTCCCCGGCGCGTAAGGGGTTCTGATTGCCTTGTACCAATCGAGATCGTGCGGCGGCGCGGCATGGCCGGCAGGCAGCGGCCGTTTCGACACCGACCGGAAGTAGGCGATCGACGCGTCGCGCCACCATTGTGCCTCCTCGCGCTGGATCGTCAGGAAATCGCGTACTTCGGCCCAGCGCCGGTCGTCGACCTTGCCCTTCAATGCGGCCCATTCGGCCTGCATCGCCGCTACCCCCGCTACCCCGCGATCGTAGCGAATCACCAACTCGTCCCAGAGAGTCCCGCCCGAGCGGATGCGATGGTCCCATGGCAAATGGTGGAACCACAGCAGAAATCGCTCGGGCACGCGTTTGCGGTCGCCGAACGTCGCGGCCACCTCCGGCGCATATTGGCCGACGGCATTGGTCCCGCGCGCAGTGCGGTCGAAACCGATCCCGGCAGCATCGGCCTTGTGGTAATAGACCGGATTCCATTCGGGCCGCGCGAGATCGGATACCCACGGCCCCGGGCCATAATGATGCCCGGTCGCCATCAGATGCCCCAGTCCGAGCGGGGTCATGTAATCGACCACTGCCTCGCGCGAGGCCATCATCATCCGCACGATCGGCCCGGTGACCGCGGGATCACTGCCCCAGGTCATTGCCGCCCAGTCACGCGCGACCGGCTCGGCCTTCGCCTCGGGATCCCAGGCGAAACGCCCGAACGCGTACCAGTTCGCCTGATCGAATTGCGATCCTGACCAATTCAGGTCGCTGCCGATGTTGGCGACCCCCGCCATTCCCGTCGCCGCCTCGGGGTCGACCGGCGCTTCTAGCACCTTGGCGACGGTGCTCCCCTTGCGCGGGCGGAAGGTGTCGGCTTGCAGCGCCTCCTCCCACATCGTGCCGAGATAAGCGAGGTGCGTGGCGAAGCCGAGATATTCCTTGGTGATCTGGAATTCCATCATCAGCGGGGTCTTCGGCATCGCCCCGAACAAGGGATGGAAAGGCTCGCGCGGCTGAAAGTCGATCGCGCCGTTCTTGACCTGGACCAGCACATTGTCGCGGAACTTGCCGTCGAGTGGCTGGAACTCGGTATAGGCTTGCTTGTGGCGATCGTCGGGATTCTCCGCGGCATAGACGAACGCCCGCCACATCAGCACGCCCTTATGCGGCGCCAGCGCGTCGGCGAGCATGTTGGCGCCCTCGGCATGCGTTCTCTTGTAGTCGGACGGCCCCGGCTGGCCCTCCGAATTGGCCTTGACCAGCAAACCTCCGAAATCGGGAATGACGCGATAGATTTCGTCGACCTTCGCCTTCCACCATGCGGCTACCTGCGGATCGAGTGGATCGGCGGTCTTGAGCCCGCCCAGCTCGATCGGTGCCGAGAAGCGCGCGGTGAGATAGACCTTGATCCCGTACGGCCGGAACACCTCCGCCAGCGCCCTGACCTTCGCCAGCCATTCTGGCCGCAGCACATCGGCATTGGCGTTGACGTTGGTCAGTACCGTCCCGTTGATTCCGATCGAGGCATTCGCCCGCGCATAATCCGTATAGCGCGGATCCTTGTACCCCGGCAGCTTCTGCCAATCCCAGATCGACTGTCCCGCATAGCCGCGCTCGACATATCGATCGAGATTGTCCCAATGGTTGAGTACCCGAATCTTGAGCCTGGGCATGTCGACGATGTCGAGGCGGTCGAGCGGCTGGCGCATCTGCATCAGTTTCAGGAAGCGGAAGACGCCGTAGAGCACCCCCACGTCCGTATTGCCGGCAATTACCGTCACGCGTTTGCCGCCAATCGTCGCGCTGCGGATAAGGTAGCCCTCGGGCCCGAGCCGCGCGAGCGGGAGCCCCAGCGGCGCGATCAGCGGCGATTCCCCGGTGCCGAGCACGACCGCGCCGTTGCCCATCACGGTCTCGCGCCATACCAGCGGGTAGCCGAGCATCCCCGCGACCCCGCGGCGGAGCTCGTTGGCCGCAGCGATGAGCGTCGGTCGCGCTGCAACCGTATAGTGCGTCACCTGCCTGGCGTAGCTGTCCTTCCACTGTAGCTCGGCCGGCTGATAACGCAACCACAGGTCGTAACCAGTCTCGGCACGCGCGGCCGTGGGCAGCATCACGCCCAGCAGAAGCACCAGAAAAGCAAGCAAACGACGCATTTTTATCCTCTCACGCGCTCGGTCTGTCGCCACGCGTTGACAAGTCGATAGCAGCTTGCTCATGGTAGCGCTACCAGAAGCCGCGCGGCAAACGCGCACAAGCAGGAGAGTCAAATGGGTGCGCAACGCGCCGAAATCGTTTCCGCGCGCGTGATCGTCACTTGTCCCGGCCGCAATTTCGTCACCCTCCGCATCAAGACCCGCGACGGCGTGTACGGCCTGGGCGACGCCACGCTCAACGGCCGCGAGCTGGCGGTGGCGAGTTATCTCACCGATCACGTCATTCCCTGCCTGATCGGCCGCGACGCGCACCGCATCGAGGATATCTGGCAATATCTCTACAAGGGCGCCTATTGGCGCCGTGGCCCGGTGACGATGAGCGCCATCTCCGCGGTCGATACCGCGCTATGGGACATCAAGGGCAAGATCGCCGGCCTGCCGGTCTATCAATTGCTCGGTGGCGCCAGCCGCGAAGGCTGCATGGTCTATGGCCACGCCAATGGCGCGACGATCGAGGAGACGATCGAACGCGCGATCGAACATCGCGAGCAAGGCTATAAGGCAATCCGCCTGCAGTCGGGCGTCCCCGGCCTCGCCGCGACCTATGGCGTCGGGAAGCCCGGCGAACGCTACGAGCCCGCCGACGGCACCCTCCCCAAGGAGAGCCTGTGGTCGACCGAGAAATATCTCCGCTCGGTCGCGCCGCTGTTCGAACGGGCGCGCGACGCGCTTGGCTGGGACGTGCACTTGCTCCACGACGTCCACCACCGTCTGACACCGATCGAGGCCGGCCGGCTCGGCAAGGAACTCGAGCCGTTCCGCCCCTTCTGGCTCGAGGATCCTACTCCCGCCGAGAACCAGGCCGGTTTCCGGCTGATCCGCCAGCACACCACCACCCCGATCGCAGTCGGCGAGGTGTTCAATTCGATCTGGGACGCCAGGCAACTGATCGAGGAGCAATTGATCGATTATGTCCGCGCGACGATCGTTCATGCCGGCGGTCTCACCCATATCCGCCGCATCGCCGCGCTCGCCGATCTCCATCAGATCCGCACCGGCTGCCACGGCGCCACCGATCTGTCGCCGATCACCATGGCCGCGGCGCTCCATTTCGGCCTGTCGGTGCCCAATTTCGGCATCCAGGAGCTGATGCCGCACACCGCAGAGACCGACGCCGTCTTCCCCCACGCCTATCGCTACGCCGCCGGGATGATGCACCCCGGCGATGCTCCCGGGCTCGGGGTCGAGATCGATGAGACGCTCGCCGCCCGCTACGAATATAAGCGCGCCTATCTCCCGGTCGCGCGGCTCGAAGACGGTACGGTGTGGAACTGGTGAGGAGAGAGACGATGACGCGACTTACCCGCCGCGAAATGCTGGCAGCCACTGCAGCCTGCGCGGTCGCCGGCCCCGTCCTCGCCGCGGACAAGCCTTCGCTTGACGCGCTCGCCAAGGCGAAAGGTATGCGCTTCGGCTCGTGCGTCGCATGGAGCGCGCCCGGCGCCGATGCCGGCTCATTCGCCAACCCCGACTACGCCGCGCTCCTCGAGCGCGAATGCGGCATCCTCGTCCCTGAAAACGAGTTCAAATGGCAGCGACTGCGCCCCGATCCGGTAAAGTTCGATGTAACCCGTTTTGCCGACATGCTCGACTATGCCGAGGCCAGAGGCCTGGCGATGCGTGGGCACACCCTGCTGTGGCACAAGGCGCAGTATTTCCCGAAATGGCTCACTGCCTATGATTTCGGCGCGAAACCGCGCGCCAGGGCCGAGGCGCTGCTCACCGACCATATCCGTACCCTGTGCCGCCTCTATGGTGATCGGATCGTGAGCTTCGACGTGGTCAACGAGACGATCGACGAGAAGACCGGCCTTCAGCGCGAGACTTCGCTATCCAGGGCGTTCGGCGACGCCGACGCGATGGTCGACCTCGCCTTCCACGCCGCACGCGAACACGCGCCCGGAGCCGAACTGGTTTACAACGATTATATGAGCTGGGAGCCCGGCAACGAGAAGCACCGCGCCGGCGTGCTCAAGCTGCTCGAGGGCTTCCGCAAGCGCGGGGTTCCGGTCGACGCCCTCGGTGTGCAATCGCATATCGGCGTCTATGGCGGCGAGCCACGCCAGACCGCGGCGCGGCAGGAGGGCGAATGGCGTGACTTTCTCGATCAGGTCGTCGCGATGGGCTACAAGCTGCTGATCACCGAATTCGACGTCAACGACAGGGATCTGCCGACCGACCCGGCAGCCCGCGACACGGCCGTCGCCACCTATGCCGATGCCTATCTCGCGATCATGTTCGCCTATCCGCAGCTCAGGGACGTCTTGGTCTGGGGGATGTGCGACAAATATGGCTGGCTCAACGGCTTCAGCCCGCGCGCCGACGGCAGCCGCAAGCGCGCGACACCCTATGACGACCGATTTCGGCCCAAGCCGCTCCGCGATGTCTTGGCACGGCGCTTCGCCGCGGCAACTGCGCGGCCGGCCTGAGACGCGAGCGCGTCTTCCGCAAATCTCCAACCTTGCCGCGACCGCCAGCGACCCGATCGCGCGGCGCCACTCTTCCGGCGTCCCCCGGCCTTGTTAGCGGACATTCTTGTTGCACCGTCCAGGAGACCACGCATGATAGGCCGTGACCGGTGACACCTTTCATGTTCGATCGCTCCGCGATGGCGCAATCACTGCGGTTGACGCTCGCTCAGGCCGATCGTTTGCACGCCATGCTCATGACGAGTTCGGCGTCGGGCTGGTAACGGGCGGCGCACAGCGATCCTGGAGCGGACGCGGCTTGGTGGAGGCGATCCGCGGCAACCTGATAACCGTCAATCCAGAGGAAGTGCATGACGGGACGCCGGTGGGGCAGGAACGATCCTGGTCGATGCTCTATCTTTCCCGGCAGCTCGTCGGCTCCGTCGTTGCAGACTTCACGGAGGGCAGGCTCGCCACGCGCGAGCTGCATGCTCCGGTGGTGGCCGATGACAGCATGGCCAAGCTGTTTCTAGCGACCCGGGAAGCTGCGTTGGATAGCGAGCAGGACGCGATTTTCGAGGAACGGCTGATCGCGCTTCTGGGCTTCCTGCTCGGCGCCATACCGGTGGCAATCGCTGCCGACGATCGCCGGATTATCCAGATTCGCGAACGTATCGATGACGATCCAGCAGGTGATCACCCCTTGGCCGAGCTGGCGATTCTGGCCGACTTGAGCCGCTTCCAGACACTACGAGCCTTCGCGCGGCTGACCGGCCTCACACCGCACGCCTATGTGACACAACGTCGGCTCGACGCGACGCGTCGACTGATCAGGGCCGGCGTGCCCCTTGCCGCCGCGGCAGCCGAAGCGGGCTTCGCCGATCAAAGCCACATGCACCGCATCTTTGTCGCACGTCATGGCTACACACCCGGCGCCTATGCCCAAACCCGCCATCGCTGAACCGCAATTTTGTTCAAGAGCCTCCCGCCTGTGCGTTGCTAGGCCCGCCGCACGAAATTCCGGAGACGACGGTGATGGAAGAACAGGATGATGCTGCGGGCGCGATCGTGATTCGGTCGTGCCATTCAGGCGATCGCGACGAAATGCTCGCCGTCATCAACACCGCAGCCGGGGCTTATCGCGGCTTGATCCCGGAAGATCACTGGCACGAACCTTATATGCCGGCGGATGAGTTCGCGTCCGAAGTGGCCGATGGCGTCGTGTTCAGCGGCTGCGTGGCGCGTGACAGGATAGTCGGAGTGATGGCCGTGCAGCGCCGGTACAATGTGGATCTCATTCGTCATGCCTACGTCCTGCCCAGGTGGCAGGGGCGCGGCATTGGCTCGATCCTTCTCGGCCACCTCCGCAAGGGCGCAGACAGGCCGATCCTCATCGGCACATGGGCGGCGGCGGAATGGGCGATCCGCTTCTACGAGCGACACGGTTTCGCGCGCGTCAGCGACGAGGACGCGGCGCGCTTGCTTCGCACCTACTGGAACATCCCGGAGGGGCAGATCGCCACGTCGATCGTTCTCGCATCGCCAGAGCTTGGCGGCGAGGCGGCAAGCCAATTGATGGCCGATGTGCCTCCTCCGCCTGCGCCTGGTTGACGGACCGCTCCACCAATGCCGAATATCCGCCGCTTCGCACAGCGAGTTATCCAGGCCCCCTGCGAATCCACGTTATGTCGGCTTCCGTTCAGAAAAGCGGTGCTAGCCCCGAAAAGCGCTACTAAGGGGAGCGCAAGGGAGAGCCGGCAATGGCCGCGATGGCCGCAACGGGAAAAGCTTCGCCTGAATTGCTGCTCGAACAGGGCGGGCTCGATGCGTCTGCGCTCCACCGGTTCGCCGATGGCATCGCTTCCAGCCACGCCGCGGCTCCGATCGGCGACGGCGCGGCCTTCCTCGCCCGGATCGAACCGTTGGTGAGGAGAGAGAAGCAGGGCCGCGAATGGTCGCGCCAGCTCCCGCACCTCGAACGCAGGAGCCGGGCGCAACGCTTGCGGCAGTTGCCCGGCGGCGCCCAGGACATCCTCTTCGACCTCGCCGCGCATCTGACTGAACTGATGCGGCGCGGCCGCGCGGCCGAGGCGAACATCGTCGCCAATCGCTACCTCGACGTGGCGCCGCAGGGTGCGACCGGCTGGGCCACCTTGCCCTTGTTCCTGTCGCTGCACGCCGCCGTAGCCGGCGATACGGCGCTCGCCGATGCCGTGCTCGCCCCCGCCCCGCCTCGCCTCGTCGTGATCGGCGGCCTTTCGGGCACTGGCAAATCGACGCTCGCCCGCTTGCTCGGTGCGCGGCTGGGCCGCGGAGTCGGCGCGCGCGTGCTGCGTTCCGACGTGTTCCGCAAGCGCCTCGCCGGGCTCGCCCCGGAAACCCGGCTGCCGCCCGCGCATTACACACGACACAGCGACGAGGAGACTTATGAGGCATTGTTCGAATCCGCCTATGACCATCTCGCCTGCGGCGGCGCAGTGATCCTCGATGCGGTGTTCATGAGCCGCAGCGAGCGCGACGTGGCCGAGGCGATCGCTTTCCGCATCGACGTGCCGTTCACCGGCATCTGGCTGGAAGCTCCCGAACGCGACCGGATCGCCCGGGTCAGCGCGCGTATTGGCGATGCCTCGGATGCCACCCCGGCGGTGGTGCGCGAACAATCGCGGCTGTCGGTCGGCGAGCTTTCGGGCTGGCACCGGATGCGAGTCAATCGCCCGCTCGACCTGATCGTGCCCGCCGCACGCGCCGTGCTCGAGCGGCGGCGTTGATGGCGAAGATCGTCACGCTGACGCTCAATCCCGCGCTGGATTTGTCGACGCGCATCGACAAGGTCCGCCCTACTCATAAATTGCGCTGCGCCGAGCCTCGTCTCGAGCCCGGCGGCGGCGGGATCAACGTCGCCCGCGTCGTGCATGCCCTTGGCGGCGACGTCACCGCAGTGTTTCCCTGCGGCGGCCCGACAGGCGCGACCTTCGAGAAGTTGCTGCGCGATACCGGCGTGCCGATCGCTCCAGTGGCGATCGCTGGGGCCACCCGCGAGAGCTTCACCGTCGACGAGAGCGACAGCGGCGAGCAATACCGCTTCGTGCTTCCCGGCCCGACGCTCGCCGAAGACGAGATCGAGCAACTCCTGCAGGCTGTTATCTGCACGGATGGCCCGCCGGCTTATGTCGTCGCCAGCGGCAGTCTGCCGCCGGGATGCGATCCGGCGATCTTCCACAAATTATGCGGGCTTTGCGCAGAGATCGGCGCACGGCTGGTGATCGACACCTCCGGCCCGGCGCTCGCCGCACTGGAGGGCGGCTGCGCGTGGTTGATCAAGCCCAGCCTGCGCGAAGTGCAGGAACTGGTCGGCCGTGATCTGGCCAGCGAAACCGATGAATGCGCCGCCGCGCGCGAATTGCGCGATCGTGGATTCGCGGAGGTGGTGGTGGTCTCGCTCGCCGAACGTGGCGCGCTGCTGGTCTCCAACGGCACCGAACTGCGCATGCCCGCGATCGAAGTGCCCGCCGGCAGCGCGGTCGGCGCCGGCGATTCGATGGTGGCCGGGCTCACGCTCGCTCTAGCGACCGACAAGAGCCTCGAAGACGCCTTGCGCTACGGCATCGCGGCCGGGGCCGCGGCTTTGATCACCCCCGGCAGCGAACTGGCACGGCGTGAGGATGTCGAGCGGCTTTACTCGGCGGCCTTGGCGAGCGGCTCGGCGCAGAACAGGTCGTGAAGCGATTCGAGCATGCGCTTCGCTTCCGGACTCGCCAGCGAATAGAAGATCATCTGGCCGGCGCGGCGCGCAGCAACCATCCCTTCGCGACGAAGCAGCGCGAGCTGCTGCGAGACGGCGGTGTCGCGCGCGCCGGTGAGCCTTGCGAGTTCGCCGACGGACTTCTCGCCGTCCCATAAATGGCACAACAGCAACAGGCGGCTACGACCGGACAGTGCTTTCAGGAATAACGACGCGCGGTCGATTTCGGCAATCATTTGGTCTTTCACGGCGCGCATCGCTATGCGTGTAATGCGTTCGTTGCAACTGCTATGAGGCGGAATCGGAACGGATTTTAACAAGAAATCGCTGTTGCATGAATTGCAACCGTCGCGCCGCAGAGGTTGGAATACGTGCGGGAAGTCCCTAATTTCGTCGGCCCACTCCGAGACGATCGTGCACCCTCCGCCCTCCGCTCCCGACCTGTTCGGCGCTCCCACGCTTCCCGGCCTCGCCTATCGCGAAGACATCATCACGTGCGACGAAGAGCGCCGGCTGATCGCCGCGATCGATAGCGTCGAACTTCGTCCGTTCCGGTTCCAGGGATGGCTCGGCAAGCGGTTGACCAGCAGCTTCGGCTGGCGCTACGATTTCGATGACGCGAGCTTCACCCAAGGCACGCCGCTCCCCGATTGGCTGCTATCGGCTCGCGACAAGGCCGCGGAAATCGCTGGCCTCATGCCCGGGGATTTCGAGCACGCGCTGCTGATTCGCTATGATCCGGGCGCAGGGATAGGCTGGCATCGGGATCGGCCGGTGTTCGAGCATGTAATCGGCATCTCGCTGGGCAACCCCGCGACGATGCGCTTTCGCAAACGGCGGCCCGGCGGGTTCGATCGCTTCGCCGCGCCTCTGGCTCCGCGCTCGGTCTATCACCTCTCTGGCGACGCGCGGCACCAATGGGAGCACAGCATCGCGCCGATGGAGATGCCGCGCTGGTCGATCACCTTCCGCAGCCTTTCGGACAAGGGTCGCGCGCTCAGTTCTGGGTCCTGATCGTCATAGCCGCTGCGCCGCCCGCCAGAACGCCCAGCGCGAGGATGAGCAGCCAGGCGGCATAGCCCGCTTTGTCGGGGCTGAGTGCCAGTGCGAGCAGCGGCGCGACCATCGCCGGCAGTGTGTTCGTGAGATTGAGGATCCCCAAATCGCGTCCGCGATGCTGGGGCGAGGGCAGCAATTGCATCGCCAGCGCCGATTGCAGCGCGAGAAACACGGACATCCCCGAAATCGCGGCACCGAAGCCGAGCGCAGCCACCGCCCAGTTCGGGGCCACGGCCATGATCGCGAGCCCCGCCGCCATCACCAGCGCGGCTATCGCGAGGAACGGCTTGCGCCGCATCGTCAGGTCCGAGAGGCGCCCCGCCGCGATCGTCAGCAGCAAGGCCACGATCGTCACGCCTGCGAAGATTGCCGCGACGCCTTCGCTGGCGGCCTCGGCATGGTGCTTATCGGGGATCTTCTGGCCGAGCACCGCGAGGAAGTAGAACAGCCCATAGGTCGAGAGCCCGTTGCCGGCGATCTGGACGAGCACCCGTGCGATCCAGATTCTCGCAAAATCGGCACGACGGCGCACGCGCAATTCTGCCGGGGGCTCGGGAAGCGGATCACGACGTTCGCTAATGAATAGCAATAGCGGCAAAACAAGGACTGCGATGACTGCGCAGAGCAGTGCATAGCGCATCCCCTCCGACCCAAGTGCGTGAAGCGTTACGCCCACCGCGACGAGCGAGGAGAAGGGGTGCGCTGCGCCGATCAGCCCCGCTACAAGCCCCTTCTGCGCGTCGGGAACCTCGTCGGCCATAATCGCCCCGACCGGCGCGAACATCATGTTGATCGCGATTTGCAACAAGCCCACCGCCGCGAGCATCGATGCGCCGTCCTCGCTCCAGTGGAACAGCGCGTAAGCGAGGATCAGCAACGCAAGCCCGGCAAGAATCCACGGACGCCTCGTGCCGCGCCGCCGATAGGTGCGGTCGCTGAGCGTCCCGAAGATCAGATTGGCGACGCTTGCCACTGCCGCCCCGCCCAAAGCCGCCGCACTGAGCAAGGCGACACGGTGCTCAGCATCGGCGACCGCGGTGACCTTGAGCGGCAGCAGCACCGAGACGAACGGAATGAAGCTGACGAAAAGCCCCGCATAAGCAAGTGCATAGAGCAGGATGAAGCCGCGGCCGGGCGAGGTGAAATACATGGACGCGCGAGCATCGTCGCGCCCCTCCGCCGAGTCAACGCGGCGGCGCAGTCGAATCGCGAACGATGAAATCGAACGGGAGCAGGTGCCGACTGTTGCCCTCGAGATTTTTGGCCTTGGCCTCGATCAGCAGATCGGCGGCCTTGGCGGTCATTGCCGCGATCGGCTGGCGGATCGCAGTCAGCGAAGGCACGCTCATCCGCACCGTCGGCGTATCATCAAAGCTGACGATCGACAGATCCCGCGGCACCGACAGGCCGAGCGGGGCGGCGGCATGGAGCACGCCCAATGCCATCTCGTCGCTGCTTGCCAGAACCGCGCTGGGTGGCTGATCCAGCCGCGCCAGCGCGGTCATCGCGCGCGTACCGGCTTCGTAGGTGAAGTCGCCAGGCTGGAGATATTCGGGGCGCACCTCGAGCCCCCTGCTCTCGATCGCGCCGCGGAACCCGCGCAGGCGATCGCCGCTGATCGCATATTCGGGATGCCCCTCGACATAGGCGATGCGGGTATGTCCCTGGTCCAGAAGATATTTGGTCGCCGCGCGCGCCGCGGCCTCGTCGTCCATATAGACCGCGCAACCCTCGCCCTCCCGTCGCGAGCCGAGCCGAGCGAAGATCAGCCCGTTACGGTGGAGCAGCTGGGTGACCCGCTCGTCGTCGCTGTGCGGCGGGGTCAGGATCACGCCGTCGGGATGAAGCGCGGAAAGCGCGGCCTGCACCTGCGCCTCGAGCTGGTCGGAGTGCGAGTCGACCAGCTCGAACAGCATGCGATAGCCATGCTCGGCGCATTTGAGCATGCCACCATAAAGCATCTGATCGACCCAGTCGTTGCCACGCCGTGACTGCCAGCCGTCGAGCGTCGGGCGGCGATCGTTGAAGGCGAGGATCAGATAGGAGCGCGATCCCCCCAGTCGCCGCGCGGCGAGGCTCGGGACATAACCGAGCTTGTTGACCGCGTTCATCACCCGCTCGCGCATCGCCGGGGTGACGTTGGGGCCGTCGTTGATCACGCGCGACACCGTCTGGAACGAAACTCCCGCCTCGGCCGCGACGTGCTTGATCGTGATCGAGCCCTTCTTCTGCATCAGCGGACCGAATTGCCGAGATCGACGGCGTCGGCACGGCAATGCGCGTCGATGAACTCCTGATGGGTTGGCAAGGTGGCCGCGACCTGCGCGAGTTGCGCACGGACTTGTCCCATCCCTTCGAACAGCCACGCCTTGTCGATGCGGTCGACCAGCGGATGGTACGTCGCGGGGCGAATATGCATGCCTTCCAGCACCGAATGCCAGCTTACCGCCCGAAACAGCTCGTCCAGACCTTCGCGCAGGACCCCGTTCACGCGGAACAGCTCGATCCGCTCGTGCAGGCTGTCGGGCAATCTCATGTCGCGGCACTTCCGCCAGAACGGCGTGTCGTCGCGTTGCGTCGCAGCGTAGTGGAGGACGATGAAATCGCGAATCTCGATGTAATCCGCGGCCATGCGGCGATTATACTCGGCAGCGAGGCGCGGGTCGCAATTGCGGTCGGGCAGATAGCGGAAGAAGAAGTCCATGCCACGATAGACCAGGTGGATCGCAGTCGATTCGAGCGGTTCGATGAATCCCGACGCGAGGCCGAGCGAGAGGACGTTCCGATACCAGATCTTGTCGCGCATGCCGGTCTTGAACGGCACCACCATCGGGCCGGCGACGACTTCACCCTCGACCTGATCGAGCAGGATCCGCGTCGCTTCGTCGTCGGACAGAAACGCACTGCAAAAGACATGGCCGTTGCCGGTGCGGTGCTGGAGCGGGATGCGCCAACGCCATCCCGCATCCTGGGCATGCGCCAACGTATAGGGACGCGGCGGCCCGACATTCTGCGTCTGTGCAGCGATCGCGCGGTCGCAGAACAGCCATTCGGACCAATCCTCGTACCCCACACCGAGCGTCTTCTCGATCAGTAGCGCACGAAAGCCCGAGCAATCGATGAAGAAGTCGGCGGTGACTTCCCGACCGTCCTTGAACACCAAAGTCTCGACGAAGCCGCGATCGTCGAGCCGCGCATCGGCAACAATGCCTTCGGTGCGCTTCACTCCCCGCTCCTCGGCGTGAGTGCGGAGGAAACGGGCGACCTGCTTCGCGTCGACGTGGAGCGCATAAGCCGCGCCACCGATCAGCGTCTTCTGGGCCTTGAACGGCAGCATGAACCGTCCCTCGCGCGCCATCGCCGCGGCAGGAGCGAAGTCCATCAGGTCGAAGGGCTGGCCAGCCTTCTTCGCCTTGAGCCAGCATTGATAAAATTCGCTGAGTTCGACCTGCTGGCCGATCGAGCCGAAGGGATGGAAATAGCTTTCGCCCTTCTTGTGCCAATCCTCGAATTCGATCCCGAGCTTGAAGCTGGCCTGGGTCGCGCGGACGAAGTCCTGCTCGTTGATGTCGAGCCTGGCGATCAGTTCCATGAAGGGGGGAATGGTCGATTCACCGACGCCGATCGTGCCGATATCGTCGCTCTCGACCAATTCGATCTCGAACAATTTCCCCTTGAAATGATGGGCCATCACCGCGGCGGCGATCCAGCCGGCGGTGCCGCCGCCGACGATGCAGACTTTGCGGAGTGCGTCGGGTGCCCTCATGCCGCCCTCCCCTTTGCGGCGGCGGCGTTCATGATCTCGAGGAACTCCTGATGGGTCGGCGTGTCGGCCACAGTCTCGGCGAGCGAGCGGCGCATCGCTTCGAGCGAACGGGTGAGCTGCGCCGGATCGACCGCGGCGACGGCGGGGTCGAAGCGATCGGGCAAGGCTTCGAGACCCGCATAGATTGCGAGCCAGCTGGGGGGCGAGAACATCTCCCAGCGATAGCGGGCAAAGGCGCCGCGAGCACGCCATAGCTCCAGCTTCCGCTTCAGCGTGTCCGGGACCGCCATGTCGCGACAGGCCTGCCAGAAAGCGCCGCTACGTCCGTTCAGCTTGTAATGCAGGATGAGGAAATCGCGGACGCGTTCGATTTCCTCGGCCGACTGCTCGTTATATTCGGCGATGACCGCGGGATCGAAATCCCTGTCGGGAAACAACGCCTTGAGCCGTTCGATCCCGGTCTCGATCAGCGCGATGCTGGTAGACTCGAGCGGCTCGAGAAAGCCTGAGGCTAGACCGAGGGCGACGCAGTTCTTCGCCCAGGCGACTGCGCGGCGGCCGGGAGTGAAGCGCAGGCGACGCGGCTCCATCACCGGCTTGCCCGGAATTTTCGTCAGCAGTTCGTCGCGGGCCTCGTCGTCGGTCTGGAAGCGGCTGGAGAAGACCATGCCATTGCCTTCGCGCTGACGCAGCGGGATGCGCCACTGCCAACCGGCGGTGCGCGCAGTGACCGTGGTGCAGGCAGGGGGGGGCCCCGCCCGCTCGCTCTGCACTGCGAAGGCGCCGTCGCAGAACAGCCAGTGCGACCAATCCTCATATGCTACGCCCAGCGCCTCGCCGAGCAGCAACGACCGAAAACCCGAGCAATCGATGAACAGGTCGCCGGCGACCTCCACGCCGCTGTCGAGCGTCAGCGCTTCGATGAAGCCGTCATTTGCGCGCAGTCTGACGTCGGTAATACGCGCATCGAGACGCGTGACGCCCTGTTTCTCGGCGAAACGGCGCATGTGCTGCGCGAACAAGGCGGCGTCGAAATGCAGCGCCCAATCGAAAATGCCGAGCTGCGATCCGGGGTGCGTCGCAGGTAGTGTCGCATGGCCGGAACTCGCGAGCAGCGCGCCCAGCGAATAATCGCCGAGCGGTGCGGCGTCGCCCAAGGTGCGGGCCTTGAGCCAATAATGGTGGAAGTCGACGCCCTTCAGATCCTGCCCGAAGCGGCCGAAGGGGTGGACGAAATCATGACCGGGACGAAGCCAGTCGACGAAGCGGATACCGAGCTTGGCGGTGGCGTCGCACGTCTGCATGACCTCGACATCGGACATGCCGAGCTGAGCATAAAAGCGGCGGATGGTGGGGATCGTCGCCTCGCCGACGCCGACGGTGCCGATGTCGGAGCTCTCGATGAGAGTGATGGCAACCCCGGTGCCGGCGAGATGCGCCGAAAGTGCCGCCGCGGCCATCCAGCCCGCGGTTCCGCCGCCGACGATGACGACCCGCTCGATCGCTCGCTCTGCCCTACCCCGGTCCGCCATCGGAACATCTGATCTTTTTGGTAGCGGTACCGCAAGCGAAACCGCGAAAAATGAGCCGGCAGCCCGATGAGGATCTGCCGGCCCAGGAGGGTTGGCTCTTTAGAAGCGGGCGCGGACGCCCACCGAGTAACGCGGCTCGAACTCGTTCTGCGAGTGAAACTGCTTCGAGTCCTTGTCGAACTGGAAGTAATAGCGCTCGATCTCTCCGAACAGATTCGATGCGTTGCCGTAGATCGCGAAATTTTCGTTGATGTTGAACGTCACGTTCGCGTCGACATATTGCGCGGTATCCTGGAAGATCGGAATGTTGCCGAAGGTCGTCGAGAGGCGAGGTGTACGGTAGCTGTACGCCACGCGGACCTGCAGCAGATCATCCTGATACCAGCCGATCAGGTTCACCTGATGCTTGGAGTTGTCCGGGAAAGGCAATTGCTCGCCATCGAGGCCGATGTCGGTCTGGGAGCTGTCCGAGAAGGTATAGTTCGCGTCGATACCGAAGTTGCTGAGGACGCCGCCGCGGACGAGATCGCTGAACGAGACCTTCGCCCCGACCTCGACGCCCTTCAGCGAACCGCCCTCGCCCTGCGCCGGCTGCGTGACCGGAACCGTGCGGCGGATGATGCCGTCCTGATCCGGGAAGCGGCCAGTGTTGGTGGTGGCGCTGCGAACGAAGCTGCCGATGTCCAGCTTGAACAGGCTGACGTTGAACATCGAGCCGCGGCCCAGATAATATTCGATCGCGACATCGTAGTTATTCGAGCGCCACGGGTTGAGGTACGGGTTGCCGCTCGAATTGGCGCCGGTGACCTGGCGTACGCCGCAAGGCGCCGCATCGGCGGGCGGCGGGGGATCGCCCGGCTTCGGGCACAGCGAGTCTGCGGTCGAGATGGTGAGGCCGCCACCATAATTGCCCAGATCGAGCGGGATCATCGTCTTGGCGAACGATGCGCGCAGACGCAGGTTCGGCGTGATATCCGCCTTGAGGTTAACCGCCGGCAGAAAGTCGGTGTAGCTGCGCCGGGTGACGGTATCACCTTCGTCGGTGTTGGTATCGCCGTAACTGCGCGTCCCCCCGGTGATGTTCTGCTTCACCGTCAGCTTGGTATTGATGATCTTCGCACCGATCGCCGCGCTGAAGATGCCGGTCTGGAACGCGGTGTTGATGTACCCGCTCTCCTCGACCAGATCGACGTCATAGGTGCGGCCCGGAATGATGACTTCGTCGGCGCCTCCGAACACGCGCTCGTGGAACGCCTTGGCATCGTCGAAGTCGCGCGGATCGGCGACCCAGAAGCCCGGAATGCCCGAACTGACCCCACCGAGATTGGTGAGGAAATAGACGTTGTTATACTCGTTGAGCTTGGTCGGCTTGTTGACCGTATAGCCTTGGAACACCGTCGTCGGATTGGTCGCGCTGACCGGCAACGCAGGATTGAATGCCGGGTTCGCGACCTGCTCGCCTGCCTGGCAGCCGGCCTGATTCATGACCACGTCGATAGCCTTCCACTGCGCACCGCAGCCCTCGGCCACGGTGGCGCCGTTGCCGCCGTAGAAGTTCGAGAAGAGGTGGAAAGCGCGGATCTGGACGCTGCGATCGCTGCGGCGGACGCCGACATCGATGCGCTTCAATGCGCCGAACAGCCCGTCATCGTCGAAGTCATAGGAGCCGTCGGCCCGGAAGACGCCGAGGTCCGAATCGTTCTCCTGATTGCCTTCGGACGAGAAGGCGCCGACGGCGTAGCTGTCGAGGTTGGCCATATAGTCGCTCAGCGGACGCGTGCCGAGGCCGCCGCTGATCGGATTCTGGAAGCCGCTGAGCACCGGATGGGCGCCGCTGATATCCATGTGGATCTGCGGATTCTGGCCATAGCCGAGCGGGTTCGGATCGATGTAGCGCCCGCCATTCGAGCCGACGACCCCGTTGGTGTAGCGCGATGCCGGGAACTGCGCGGCGATATTCGCCGGGTAGAACGGTCCGCGCGTGGGATCGGCGCCGTCACGGAACAGCGTGAAGGTGTTGGTCTGGCGCCAGTTGCTCATATCGCCCTGGACCTGACCGTTGATGCTGCGGAAATTCGCATCCGCCCGCATTGCCCGCGCCGTAAATTTGAAGTTGCTGCCCGTGTCGTAATCGAGCTGGAGATTGTAGTTGGTCGCCTTCGACTTGGTGGTGCGATTGACGGTGAAACTGTTCAGCCACCACACGTTGAGATCATATTCGTCAACGTCGAGCCAAGGCTGGCCGTTGCCGCCGACCTGGCCAGAATCCGACGACGCGGTCGGGTTGGTCCAGCCGAGACCGCTCCAGCGGTTCGAGATGTTGATGCCGGCGGCGCGGTTGTGCTCGGTAAAATCGGTGTGGAAGACTTCGCCGGTCAGCGTGAAGCCTTCGCCGAATTTGAGCTGGACGGCGCCGTTGATGCCGAGGCGGTCGCGCTCGACGACGCGATTGAAGAATTCATAACCGTGCGGCGAAATCCAGTTGGGGCCCGAACCACCCCAATCGTTGCTGCCGAAGGGACCGCCGGCGATGCCGGCATAGTTGTTGCCGAGGTTGGAGTTGCTCTTCACCGCGGACAGCATCACGCCGAAATTGTCGCTGCGCCACGCGACGAGGCCGCTGACCAGATAGTCGTTCTGCTTGGTGTAATCGCCGCGCGAATATTCGGCTTGGCCCGAGACGGTGAGCCCTGCATCGAGATCGAACGGACGCCGGGTGCGCAAATCGATCGTGCCCGAAATGCCCGACAGCGCATTGGTGGTGTCACTCGACTTGAAGACGAGGACTTTGTTCATCAGCTGGGCAGGCAGATCGTTGAGGTTGGGACGCGCCTCGCCGAGATTGCCGGGGCTGAGATATTGCTCGCCGTTGAGCAGGGTGATGACCTGCGGCAAGCCACGGATGTTGACGTTGGTACCTTCGCCCGCGCTGCGCTGGATCTGGATCCCCGAGATGCGCTGCAGCGCGTCTACGATGGTCACGTCGGGCAGCTTGCCGATATCCTCGGCCGAGATCGCATCGACGATCGCAGTCTCGTCACGCTTGATGTCGATCGCCGCCTGCTGCGAGGCGCGGATGCCGGTCACGACGATGTCCTCACCCTGCGCCTCGACGGCGTTCGGCTCCTCCTGCACCGCCGGAGCGTCCGCCCCCTGCGCCCAGGCCGGTGCCACCCACGCCGTGGTGGTCAGCAGACCGACGATTACCCCTGATAACCCCTTTTTCATTCTGTCTTCCTCCCAAATTGCCTGGTGGGGACATTCTTTTGCGCCCCGTCGATCCAGGTACGTGTCGTCAGGGCGCCAGCCGGCGCTCCCGCAATTCCGTGGTGCCCGTCAGCACCGGCTGCGCGGCATCGCGCGAGACCGACACGCGCCACATGCCCGGCGCGATCCGGTAGCTGGCACCGCTGACGTCATAGTCGGCGATCACGCGCGGCTCGGCGGTCAGCGTGACGCGGCGCGTCTCGCCGGGCGCAAGTGTCACGCGCTCGAACCCGGCAAGGCGCAGCGGCCGGGCGCCATCGCGCGGGGCGACATAGAGCTGGGGCACGTCCGCCCCTGCCCGCTTGCCGCGATTGGTGATGTCGAAGCTGACCTTCAGGCTGTCGCCGCCTTCGACACGGAGCTTCGAATAATCGAAGCGGGTGTAGGAAAGCCCGTGTCCGAAGGCGAAGAGCGGCTTGTGCCCCTGCCGCGCATACCAACGATAGCCGACGTCGGAGCCCTCGCGGTACTGGACCTCGAACGGCTTGACCGCCCGGGCGTCCTCGCCGCGCTTCGGATCGGCGAGTACCTGCTCCATCCCCGGCACCTGCGGGCGCGGCGCCTGCGACGAGGCGGCGGGAAACGTGATAGGCAGGCGGCCCGAGGGATTGACCTCGCCGAACAGCACGCGCGCGATCGCCTCGCCGCCGCGCTGCCCGGGATACCAGGCAGCTAGCACCGCGGGGACCCGATCGATCCACGGCATCAGCACCGGGCCGGCGGTGGTGAGCACCACCACGGTCTTCGGATTGGCGGCGGCGACCGCGGCGATCAGCGCGTCCTGATTGCCGTCGAGCGCGATGCCTTCGGGATCCTCCGCCTCGGTGGTCCATTGCGTGGCGACCACGATCGCGAGATCGGCACCGCGCGCGGCGACCGCCGCGGCTGCGGGGTCGCTGCCGTCGACAAAGGTCACGAGCGCCTTGGGAGCAAGCGCCCGGATCGCGGCCAGCGGCGACGACGCGTGCCAGGTGCGGCGCACGAACGAGGCCGCGGGCCCGCCGGTGAGCGGGATCTCGACCGGCGCACCGCCGACCGAACGGACCTGCGACGAGCCGCCGCCTGAAAGGACGCCGACATCGGCGTGGC
>Ga0247823_10000441_pt1 | contig 35264 bp, 62 predicted proteins | sample 13C_PalmiticAcid_2_FD_192426 | JGI IMG/M metagenome (GOLD analysis project Ga0247823, IMG submission 192426) | Soil microbial communities from agricultural site in Penn Yan, New York, United States - 13C_PalmiticAcid_Day30 | ecosystem: Environmental > Terrestrial > Soil > Agricultural land...
CCACCACTGTGCCATAATTTCGAGTCTCCCTTCTGGCAGCCCGGGTGGTGAAATTGGTAGACGCGCCGGACTCAAAATCCGGTTCCGAAAGGAGTGTCGGTTCGATTCCGACCCCGGGCACCATTCAATAGGTTTTCGTCTTTTCTCGTAGGCGCTCACCTGGGGACGACATCCCCGATCTGCTCTGTTGCTGTACTCTTGGTCCCCCGGAAGTGATCACAGAGTCCCCTTGATGGCAAAAGCAGTTCAAACCCCGTCCGGTGCATGGCGGATCCAACTCAAGATCAACGGACAGAAGCTGTCCAAGACGCTCGACAAGAAGCGCGATGTCGAGCAGTGGGCATTAGAGCAGCAGGCACAGGGCAAGCGCCTTAAAGGCGGGTGGCGAACATTCAAGGATGCCGCCGAGAAGTACATGGATGAGGTGTCGGCCAAGAAGGGCGGCGAGAAGTGGGAGCGGATCCGCATCGCCTACTTCATCGAGCACTTCGGAAAAATCCCCCTAGGGGAACTCGACTCCCCCGACATAGCGCGCTGGAGGGACACCCGGCTCAAGTCCGTGAGCGGATCCACTGTCGTCCGAGAATCGGCGTTGCTCAAGCACATCCTAAGCACCGCAAGGGATGAGTGGCGATGGATGGAGCACAACCCATTCCGTGGTGTGAAGATGCCTTCAGAGGCGGACCCACGAGACGCCCGGTGGAAGTGGCACCAGATCAAGAAGGTTCTCAGGCATGCCCAGCAGGGTGGGCCGAAGATGCAGGAGGTGGGAGACGCCTTTCACATTGCTCTGCGCACGGCTATGAGGCTTCAGGAGGTTCTAGCGGCTCCACAGGGCTTCGACAAGGCCCGAAGAGTGGTCACGCTGTCGAGGACGAAAACCGGAAAGGCGGTTGTGCCAGTGGGCAGGATCGCGGCGAAACTCCTTGACCGTAAGCCGTTCACGGTCAACGCGAACGAGGCTTCGACCCTGTTCGCCAGGATGACAAAGCAGGTTCTGATCGACGGCCTGACGTTTCACGACTCTAGGGCAACCGCCCTCACTCATATGGCCAAGAAGGTGCCCGTGGAGATCCTGGCCAAAGTCTCGCGGCATCGTGACATCTCCATGTTGGTTCGGACCTACTACCGGCCAACCATGGAAGAAGTTGCGCAGAAGCTCTGAAACGCAAAAAAGCCGCCCACCCCGAAGGGCAGGCGGTAAGGATCAGGGCAACCTGATCATGGAGACGCGGAAAACTATGCAGGTCGGGTTAGACATGCATAGAAATGGGTAGGCTTGTGTATACGTCAGGGCGCGTCAGCCAGCGCAGCAGCCCGGCACTTCCGGTACTGGCCAGCGACCTCCACCAGCTTGAGGGTGGTATCACCGAAGGTGTCAGCGTCCGCTTGGAGGGGCGTCAATTCTGGGCAGCTTGAGACCACTAGGGGGCTCGGCCCGACCCGTGATAGCGGCGTTGAGGGCGCGCAAGCCATCAGCGGTATGAGCGCAGCCAGCGTAGACAGTGTTCGTGCGAACCTCAGTGCGGATGGGCTGGGTGATGGTGACATTCTTGACCTCCATGGCGGCGATTGAATCGGCTGCGCCCTTCTGGGCCTTGTCGTACACAGCATCAACCAGTTCTTGCGTTGTCTTTTGCTTGGCGATGGCTCGGTCTTCACCAACATCCATGCCGTAGAAGAATGCCCCGGCGGCGGCGATCAGAGCGCCGATGATGAGATGGGGGTTCATCAGCCTTCCAACACTTCGCGACGGATCTGCCTATCTGCGCGCTGTCGCTCAATGTGATGGGTGATCTGCTTGGTGCGCTTATTGGCCCCGGGCCGAATGCTGATGCCCGTCCCAGACATGGGGCGCTTGCTCCAATACTCAGCCCCGCCGTTGCACTTGCAGTGCCGATCTTTGCCGCTCATGAGATTTCCTTTCAGCCGAATTTCCAAACACCTGTTCGCATCTGCTCTGCCATGCGCTCGGCCCGGGCTGGCGTTTGCTGCGCCCATTTGCTTTGCAGCATGTTGCGAGCCGCGCCCATGTAGTCGCCGCTCTCCACCATGGCTAGGGTGTTCTTGAACCCCAGCAGTCCATCGACACCGAGTTGAAAGCTCATGTTGAGCAGCACGCCGCGCCGGGCATCGTCAAGGTTCTGGAACCACGGCAGGCGACGGGTGAGCGCTTCTATGCGGTCGTCAATGTCGTTTTGAAGCAGCATGTCGATCTCGCTGGGACGAAGGCCTGAGCCAGGCTTGCGTGAGTCGATCAGCCTGCCAACGCCGATGGTCCAGAACCCTAGATGGTCCTGATAGGCCTGCGCCTTAACGCCCTCGTCTGCTCGCAGCTGGCGGGTCAGTTCTTGCTTCATTGCTTGCCTTCGCGCTTGTACTTGCCCGGGTTTCGGGCCTCGATCTGCATGTCGATCAACCTGCTGCGCTCCATGTACCGGAGGCGTCGAAAGTGCTCCAAGCGAGCGATGATTTCGTTCTCAGACCATGACTTGAGGCAGTGCTGCTGGATGCTCTCCAACTCAACATCGAGCGGGTCTGTTTTGTCGGGTACGGTGATCCTTGGCGGGGTGTACTCGACAGTTGGGATCACTGATCAGCCCTTGGCTCTTGCGAGATCAGCCGGCCAATGCCACCAGTCACAGCCAGGAAGGCCACAACAGCCTGAGCAGCAGCACCCCACGTCCATGACGGATAGAACAGGATCGGTGCTGCCAACTGCTCGGGCGTGATGAACGCAAGCACGCTGGCCTGAATCGTGGCAATGCTGGCAAACGCCCAAGTGCTGTACCAGCGAGGCGCATCACGCCAGTTTTCAACAAGGCTCATTGCAAATCCCCCGGTTTGGTGAATTGATCCTTTGCCCACCGCTTGAGCCGATAGCCCCACTCCGTCTCTTCCCTGATCCACTTTCGGACCAAGTAGGCAACTTGGAGGACGATGAAGACGATGGTCACGATGGCCACTGCGCCATTCAAGGTAATTGCGGACATAGTGATTCCGGGAGCAGCCTTCGCGGCTTCAACAAGGATGTCTTGGGTTTCCTGCTTCATGGTCAGATCATTTCCTTCCACGACAGAAGCGTTGCGTTGTTGATGTTTGCGCTGTAAGGGCTGTTTGGCGGAATCACAGCGAGCACGGAAAGAACCCAACCAGCGCCTGCCGCGCCGGATGCAGAGCCATCAAATTGCTGCCCCCCGGTGGTGGTAACTCCGATGTAGTTGCCTGAACCGGAGCCCGCAGTTGTCTCCACGCGGATGTTCACAACAATCGTTTTGCCGCCGTTGGTGTAGGTGGTGTTAAGAGCCCGTGAGCCTGTCAAGTTGGTAAGCACCTGGTTGATCCCGAGCACCGTTGCCTGTAGGTTCGCAGGAGTGATTACCAACGTTCCAGAGGCTGCTGCCCGAGCCTCTGCATCCGTGGACAATTCCACCCGGCCCGCCTGCGAGGAAGTCGCGTACCCCACATAGGAAAGCACCTCAACCACATTGGTCGCAGTCGATCGAAGAATGCAGGTATCACCCGCTGCCGTGATGAGGTTTGCACCGGTCTGCGTGACAATCGAAGCGTTGTTCGTCAGCGTGAGCGCCGCATTGAACCGAACAAAGTAGGTCTGTCCAGCCGCCACCGTAAAGCCGGTGATCGTGGTCGTGCCCGTGATGTTGATGTTTCGGGTGTTCGGCGCGTTGGCCGTGAGATCGACCGTGGAAGCTGATGCGACATCGATCCGCAGCGTGTTCAGATAGTCAAACGTGACCGTCTCTACCAGAGCTTTTCCGTTCGCTCGCTGGTAGGCCAAAACCTGCCAGCCGCTGGCAGGATTGCCAACAGGCGTAAGAATCGCCCTGTCACCCGCTGCGGTCGTGATGTTGGCCGACGTTGGGAGGATCAACGTAGATGCGTTGTGGGTCAGCGTCAGGACATCGGCAAACCGCACAAACCGGGGGCCGTTGTAGTTCGTGCCGAAGCTGGTGATGCCAGTCGTTCCGGTGATTCGTAGAACAGTCGTATTCTGTGCGCCAATGTCAGTGGTCGCAGCAGACGCAATGTCTTGCTCCGTGCCTTGGCTGAACAGCTGTTCCCAGCGCAGAGAATCGCCAGCAATGGTCCCGGCATCCAAGCCGGTGAGCTTTTTCCCGCCCATGGGGAGATTGGCCGTCGGGGGAGCCTGGCCATCTCGGGTCAAAGCGTTCGTCAGACCGGCAGCAATATCGCTTTGCGTGGCGTTGAATGCCGTCGAGCTGATGACAGTCCCGGAAATGACCGGGTTTCCCGGGGTGTATGGGGTGAAAGTACCTGAGCCGTTGTAGGGCATGGGAGTTGCTCCAGAAACGAAAAAGCCCTCGCTAGGAGGGCTGTGTGCAGATTAAAATGACGAAGCCCGGTCAGTGCGCTAACACTGCCGGGCTTCTAACCAAACCATCGTTATTGAGGAACGACAGCATGGCTACTCGGAAGTCTACTATCAAGCGCCCCATCCGAATTGAGGGCGATCTCGCTTACATACCACTCACCAAAGGCTACGTGGCAACCATCGATGCTGCGGATGCGCATTTAGTGGATGGCTTTAACTGGCGGGTCCAGTTTGTAAAGCATCTGGCCTATGCGGTCACAGGAACTCTGCAAGTAGTCCTTTTGCACCGGCTAATCATGAGCGCTCCAGATGGCGTCTATGTTGACCACAAAAGCCGAGATGGTCTTGACAACCGACGCAACAATCTTCGGCTTGCAACGCCCGCGCAAAACCAGCACAACCAACGCACCAACACCGCAAATCGATCAGGCTACAAGGGCGTTCACTTTCACAAGGGCGGGAAAAAGTGGTGGTCGCAAATCACGGTCAACGGAAAAAGAATAAGCCTCGGGCTGCATGACACACCAGAAGCCGCTCATGCCGCATATTGCGCCGCAAGCTCTGCGATGCACGGAGAATTTGGCAGGACGACTTAGATACTCCACAATGGCGGCCTGAAAGGGTGAAGAATGGAGTTTTTGGACTACATGTTTTGGAAGCTGGTCGTAGTCGCTGGACTGGCTTTTCTGTACGGCTTGTTCGGCGGGTTCAACAAGCGCTGATCACTGAGCAGCGGCGACAGGAGCAGAGCGCAGCAGCAACTGTTGCAACTCAGGGTTTTGCAGGAGCTCGGCCAACATGGCTTGGCGCGAGGCTTTCGGGGCCTCTTGCACCAGTGCCTTTTGCGCACCTTCACGGAACATCATCGAGCGAGCAGCCGACGGTGCAACGAATGGGATTGCCGCCCCTGCAAGGCCGGCTGGACCCATCGCAGCTAAGCCGCCGGCTCCGGTAAGGAGCGATGCCATCGACTTGAGGTTGTGAGTGGCTGTGCTGCCCTGTTGCTGGGTAGACTTCGCCACCGTCGGGAACGCACTCGCAAAGCGTCCTGCAGTGTCCAAGCCATCGGACAATGGAAGCCCCTTCTCATACATCCGGCCCAGCACGCGGGCATCCACAGTGCCGCTGGCGTCATTCACCGCCCGACCTACGGTGTAGGTCTTGGCAATCTGTTTTCGGGCATCCCGAAGAGCCGGGATCAACTCTTCTCTGCCAGCAGTCAATGCATGACCTTCAAGGGCTTGCTCAAGCGTGTCACTCAAAACACGCGCCTCTTTCGCTTTTGCAAGATCAAGGGGGCTGGCTGATCGGTTGTATGCCTTGAACCATCCGGAAGCCTCGTTTCTAGCAAGCTTCAGCGCCTCCAAATCGGCGGCGGCTTGTGGTGAAAGATTGGAGACTTCCGCATAGGCCTTTCCCGCCGTCTTGCGCAGGTTCTCTAGCGTGGATTGCGTGATCGGCGCATCGTCCGCGATTCCAAGAGCCTCGCGCACCAACTTACCGGTGACTTTCTCGTTGGCTTCGGACGCCACTTGCTGAGTTGCCTGCTTGCCAGAGATCGATTCAATAACTTGGTTCGTCAGAGACGGCTTGACCATGTTGGGCGGGATCTTGTACCCCGCTTCGATGGATTGGCGCACAGTCTCATTCTTGGGAGCCGACCGATTGAACTCGCGCAACTGCTCAGCTAGTTTTGCACTGCTCTTTTCATTGATGGCCTGACCTGCCTTGCCCGCCAATTGAACGACGCCAGGCATCACGCCGCCGATTACGGCGCCCATGCCCGCGTCTTCTGGGTTGACCATGCCGGCAGTAAGACCACCGCTCAGCGCGCCGCCAGCAGCACGAGTTGCAACGCCTGCGGCGCCTGTTGCGCCGTTGGCCGACATACCGCCAGTGCGCATGGCTTCGATCAACGCAGGAGACGCAGCAGCAGCCCGTGGTGCAACTTTCGTCAACACGTTTGCCGTTGCACCCCCAGCACCAGCAGTACCAGCGATCTCCCCGGCCAGCTTGCCCCCTTGGTACATCCAAGAATCTGTTTCCGCCCCCATGTTGCCAAGGGCCGAATCCATGTCGGCACGTCGCTGACGGTTGGACTCCAGCGACAGACCTTTGCCGGCCAATGCGTCCTTGGCAATGTCGTACGGGGCCACTAGCGTAGCGCCTATGGACCCTGCACCACGAACTGCGCCAGCCGCAAGATTTCCCGCCCCCTGGGCCAGGCTTCGCAGCATAGAAGGAGATTCCTTCACGGGCGCGGCCTGTTGAGGCGCGGCCATGCTTTTCACGGCTCGGTCAATCACCTCATCTGGCGTGTCGTCCGGGAACTCCAGAACTGTGCCGTCTGCGAGTTGGGCGGTGATCATGGCAGGCGATTCCCTTGTACGTCAAAGCGGATCGTCTTGGGTGCAGTAGGTGGTGCGGTCGTGGCAACCCCTCCCTTCTGCTTGGCGCGCTCCATACCCTGACGGATGACGCCTTGGAACTCCTTGGCGGCTTTGGTGAACTCAGCCTCGCTGCTCGCTGCATCCATGCGCGCAATGGCGTCGGTAGCCTTCTTGCCTTCGACTTCCGTAATCTGTCCGCCGCCCTTGAGCGATTCAAACGCTTGCAGGAACTGCTTGCCTTTGAGTTGGTCTAGTCGAACATCGAAGTCCTTGGCGTCGGTGCCTGGGATCTTCTGAATGCCAAGCAATCTAGAGCCTCCGACAGCCTGCTTGAACCCGGGAGCCTTCAGGAGGTCGTCCACGAGTTTGATGGCCTCTTCCGCCTGCGCCACGGCTTGAGGCGCTTCTAGGCGCGCTTCGGTACGTGATTTGGCCTCCGTGGTGGCGCCGGTCTTCGCACCTGCGATTGCCCCTTGCAGCGTCGGATCTGCAGCGGCGCCGACGACAGGCTTCCCATCTGGTGCCATGACAGGCTCTACACGGCCAGTTCGAGCATTGAAGGCCATCACGCCGTTGGCAGTTTGAACCGGCTGGAAATAGGGCTGTGAGCTTGACCCCTGCGAGGCTTGGAGCTTCTTCATTTCTAGCTGGAAAGCACGCTGCTCTTCCATCATCTGTTGACGGGAAGCGTTCTGCTCCTGCATCTGCTGCATGCGCAAAGCATGGTTTTGCTGCATCTCCTGCATGCGCTGCGCGGCCACAGCCTCGCGCTCGGAAGTGCGGAACGCGCGATTCTCTGCGAGCTCAGCGGCTTTCGCCTCCAGTTGAGGCATCTCGGCAAGACCACGCAGCCCGACTTGTTGAAGCGCGGGGTTTTGCGCACCTGCGGCAAACGCATATGCGCCCTTCATGTCCGGGCCTTGAGCTCCTTGCCATTGCGGAACGGTCGCGGCCTCGTCGCCCATTTCATTGGCGCCGGTCTGGTACTGCTGCCCGGTAGCTTGGGCAGGAGTCCCGCTTAGCAACTTGGTGAACTGCCCCATATCTTGTGTGTTTCGACCGCGCACAGCCTCTGCCAGAGCCTTCTGGCGCTCGTCAGCATCACGGGAGCCTTTTCCGCCTTGGTAGGCTTTCAAGACTTGCGCGAGTTGCTGCGTCCAGCTAGGAGCGACAAAATGGCCACTCACCATCTGGCCTTGCGGCTGTTGTTGAGACTGCTCGCGAAGAAGATCCGCATACCGGCGTTGTCGCTCGATGTTCTGAGCCTCGATCTGATCATCGAAGCCAGGAGCGAAGAAATTAGCTTGCGCCATGCAAACCCCCGAGGATGGTTAATGTCTGCTGCCTGCTCGCCTCGACCAAGCCCTTGAATTCATCAGGGATCGGAAACGCGAGCAGTTCTTTGATGTGGTGCGGGTCGGCTTCCGCATGAATGCGGACCGTTCTCGATGCGTCTGGGCCTAGCTCGGCTTCAATGGCCTCGATGACAGCGGGCGAAATCTCGCCACCCTCCAGCGCGATCATGTAGCCCATGAGGCACACCGGATGCACATGGCGGATCAGGTAATACTGCGTCCCGGCCAGTGCTGCGGCGGTCATGTTCAAGCCGATCTCACGGTTCCCGATGTCTTCACGGAGCCACTTCGCGTGGTTGCGCTCGTCCTCGAGGTGATGCTTGTAGAAGTCTTTGAGCTCGCCTTCAAAGCCATCGTCAGACAGCGACGCGATGGCGTCCTCAAGCAGCGGCTCAGATGCGACGATCACCTGATACCAGAAGACCAGATAGTCGATCATCAGAACATCATCGCGGCGGCACCAGCCAGCGCGCCAATGCCTGCCGTCGTGCTTGCAGCTCCGGCATTCTGAGCATTCACCCCACCCAGGGCCGCGTTGTAGCCATGAGTCGTTGCTCCCAGCATGTCAGGGCCAGCCGTTGCTTGCTGCTGGGCATAGCTGCCGAAAGTCGGGTTCGTCACCTGCGCACCCGTGCGAAGTGCGTTCAACTGGTTCAGATCGCGGGAATTGAAATACTGCTGCTCCTGAATACCTTGCTGTCGCGCTTGTTGACCGGTCTGGATGCCTTGCAACGCAGCTTGGCTATAGGCGTCGTTTTCCTGCTGGCCAATGTCAGACTGGGCGTTCTTCCATGCCTCTGAGCCCTGCTGGACGCCCATGTTCGCCATGCGCGTTTCCGCACTGTTGCGCGAGCGATCCAACTGCGGCTGCATGCGGCGAAGAATTGCATCCTGTGCAGTCTCGCCCGGGTTGAATGGGGACTGGACAAGGTTCTCATCACCCCAGCCTTTGGCTTGCTGGCCCGCGACACCTTGAAAGGCAGTGTCCTGCAAACTGCCCAATTGACCACTGGTTTTCATCTGCTGATCCAGCAGAGACTGGCCTTCTGGCGTGAGGTTGATGTCCTGCGCCCATCGATCATTCCCGAGGTCACGCCAAGTCATCGATCCATAGGGGGTGTACTGATCGGCCCGGTTCGCTTTCGTCGCGTACTTCGATGCCTCTAGATTCCCGGCGGCAGTGGCATTTGCCGCGCCTGCGTAGTCAGGAGGCGGCGGAGCGGAACTCTTTCCCATGTCTATGTCCTCAAAAACCGACACTGATCACGTGTCATGGTCAAGATGTGGAGATCGCCGTATTTCCCAGCGTCCTTGATGACAGCCTCATCCACAAAACCGAGGTGTCGGTCAAAGCGGAGCGCGTCGAGATTCGTCGAGTCAACAAGGCCAACGACCTTGTTCACCTTCAGTTGATTGAATGGGTAGTCAAAGCAGATGCGAAGGTACTCGCGGACCATCCAGTTCTTGCCGATGGCTGCGACATGCATCTGCACTGATCGACCGGTGCAGCAGTCGTATAGGACTCCAGCCACCAACTCGCAGTTCTTTTTCCATCCGATTCCAAAACCGCTACCGGCGTAGTAGCTCCCTCCGGTTCGCTCTGCTGTCCAGAAGCAAACTTCTTCGCCGAAGACGATCACAGAATGCCGGTGCCTTTTTCAAACACGTAGTCAACCGACTGCCAGCGGAGTTGAGCGGAGCTCGTTTGGACCTTGAGGAACATGGCTGCGCAGTACCCCACGCCTCCAACCGTGTTCCAGTCTTTGCGGATGGTCAGGCCACCCGCCCAGATCCCGTTGTCCCAAGTCGCTACATCCCACACCGCCGAGGTCGTTGGGGTAAAGGTCGGACTGCCTACTGGCTCGGAAATCGAGAAATCAAGGTTCAGACCAAGCAACACGCCGATGCCTGGGCTGTCGGTCGTCAGGATGGGCCGCGCCATGGTGTAGCGCTTCTGGACCATGCCGCCGTGGTACTGAAACGATGGGAGAGCGTTCCCAGTGATCGCCATGCCGGAATCGCTAGAACCGGTCCATGCCTCGATCACCTTCCCTGCCGTGCCGAAATACAACTTGCTGTTGCTCTGCACGAAGCACGATGCATTCCAGCCGAGGAATCGACACCATGAACCGCTCAAGGTGTTCATCACATATTGCTGTTGACCACCGAGAACCGGGACATTCAAAATCAGCGCGTTCTTTTCCGGGAACACTTGAAGTTGCCAGCCATACGACGCGGCATAGGCTCCAGTGGCCTCGCTCATGGCCTGTTGAATCTTGTCGGTGATACTGACTTTCGTCGAAACCCTGGACGACTGGAGCGCAGCAGAAAGAGGCTGAACACCATCCCGGCAAATCAACAGCAGATCAGAGCCGTACTTCACAAAGCAATTGCGCGTGACTGGCTCGCCAATGTCGTAGATCCCCACCAACACAAAGCCAGAGGCGGTGGATGGGTCGATGCCCTGATACACCGCTACTTGACCTTCGGAGGTGAAAAACACCGCGTGGTCATCCATCCCGGACCCTGAGTCAATGGTCCACGTGCCCATCGCCATCAGGTAGCCGCCCTTGTTGAATAGGGAAGCGAAGTCAATGGCTTGGGCTGCTCCGCCGATGGAGTCCACCGGCAAATACCACACCTTCATGGTGTTCTCTTGAACGAACCAGAGGCGGCGTGCGTAGACGTTGATGTGGGTGAGCGTGTTGGTAGCCACCCCGGTAAACGCCGGCACGCTGCCCGCATTCATGGACTGCCAAACCGTGCCGTTCCACAACCTTGCATCGTCTGCCCCATTCACCGCATAGAGGAAAGAGCCCCCAGGAGTGGAGAAGTTGACCGACCGCCATTGCGCATTCGACAGACCAGATTGAACAGCAGCGCCCACAGACCCAGGTGCCGTTACGTTATAGAACGAATCGCCAGCCGCTGCAAAGATCGTGCTTGCACCTGTTGGCGCGCTGTAATCCATCAAGGTTTCGACCGTGGCCGGAATCCCTGTCGCATGGTCTACAGACCCATCTCTCAGCGACACCTCAGTGGTCAGCGGAAAGAAATTGTCCAGAATGACGGCATCGCGCGGCCCCATCTGCGCGATGGGATCTTTGGCGTTCCACCCACCCACCGGGGCAGGCATGGACATGACCGAAGCAATGCGACGTTTCATGCGGGCCAATTGCCGTCGGGGATGTTGGCCGTGCTCAACAGCACAGAGCCCGGGAACTGCGCGAGCGAGAGAACAGGCGCGCTCTTGTTCTGAGCTTGGCAGATGGCCAGAAGATCGAAATAGGCGCGGTCGTCGTAGGCGAAGCCCTTGGTCTTGTTCCAACGCATCTTCAAGCCTTCGACCATCAGCGATTCGTCGAAAACCGCTTCGTCCGTGTCCAGGGTGAATTTGGGCTTAGTCGTGCCATCGAGCGCAACAACCCAGTTCTGGCTGATGTACTCCATGGACAGAAGCCATTCATCACCGGGAGGCGGGTTCAACTGGATCGTGTTGTCAGCGATCCGGAAGCGAAGCCGAGGGCCGGCGTAGACGATGCCGGATTTGAAGTTCTGCCACTCCTGCGGCGACTTCGGACCATTGAGCGGCCAGCGGTTCGAGCGGTCCCACTCCGTCTGCTCGATCTGGCGCAGCCAGTCAGATGGAAGTGGGTAGTTCACCTGGCCGAAGTTGATCGCGATTCCCGTACCGGAAGCCTGCGAAGGCTGGCTTAGCGTGACCGTGTTCGGGCCGACTGACACCACTTGCGAGAAAGGTACAGCACCAACAAAGTTCGCGCCCCAATCCGAAGTGATGCCCGTCGTGTCGGGAATGTTGGTGATCGTCGGACTGCCCAAAGTCACGTCACCCGTGGTATTCAGAACCTGGGTTGTGATCAGGTGCTCTTTGTCGAGCTCTTGCCAGATGAACTGACGGGAGAGGTCGCGACCAAAACGGTTCACCAGGGCGAAAAGCTGCTGGATCTGGGGATCTTGGGACGTGGCGACCTGAGTTGGAGCGGCAATGCCCACCTCGTAGCACGTCTGTTGCACCAATTCCAGCAGGTTCATGGCTTAGGCCTCTTCCTTGGCAGGACGACCGCGCTTCGGTGCGGCGAGTTCTTTGATCTGCTCCTTGAGCATTTCAATCTCACCCTGCAGACGCCCGTTCTCTGCTGCTTGCTGGGTGACGATGGACGCGTCTTTGGCTGCGGCGAGCCAGGCGCGGGCCTTGTTGCGCAGTTCCATGTAGCCCATGCCCATGCGGTTGCACACCGAGTCGGAGGCTTCGGCGAGGTGCTCCACGGACTTGATTTCGTGGTACTCGCACTCTTTGACTTGGGACTTGTTCACCACCGGCCACATAGCCAGAGGCGTCCCCTCAACCACCGCAGCCTGACCCTTTTTGAAGCGGTCGTACTGGCGCGGGAAGTCGTTGCGGTCTTGGTCGTTCACCAAGCGCTCAATGATGTTGGTCGAATCACCTGGGACGATGATGCGGATGAACTCGCGCTGCTCGTAAACCGGGCGTCCAGCCTGCTCGGACTTGAACGGAATTTCGAGGGCGTCTTCGTAGAATTCGACGTACAGATTTGCCGTGGAGTTGTCCAAAGCTGTCTCCTAAGAGTGACGCCCCGGCTTTGCCCGCCGGGGCAAGGGCTTTACGCGGAGAGGATGGAGAACCAGTTCGCCGAGCTCGTACCGATGAACAGCGCACGGCCACCAGCAGCCACCGAGAAACCGGCAGTCGTGGCAGTCAGTGCGTTGATCTGTGCGCCCGTGCTGGGGTAAACCAGAAGAGCATTGGCGCCGGAGTTGATGACGACGACCTGCGAGCCCTGTTCAGGAGCCATGAGGACGACGCCGGTCGAGGCGGCGGTGGTGGTAACGCGGTTGATCGCGCCGGAAAGTGGCGTTGCGTTGGCGTTCGTCGTACCTGCGGCAGTGATCGTGTCGACCACATCACCGCAGATGTTCTGAGCCAATTGCGCAGGCGCCCCAGACCCCATGAGTCGGGTAGGGATTGCCATTGCGACTCCTTAGACGCCGGCGCGCGAGAACCAGCCGCGATCACCCACAGCCATCGCCACAGGAGGCGACAGGTAGGCACCGCCAGAGTTGGCAACGAGGAAGGTCGTGGCGTTCACAGCGCAGTCGGCATCGCTGGCCGAGATGATCGCGTTGGCCTGGGCGTACACGTAAATCTTGCCGTTGGAGGCAAAGACCTGAGTACCCAGTTGCGGCGCGTCTTCTGCGCCGGACGAGCCGACATCAGCGGCGAGCGTGGTGGTGTTGAGGTCAACGCCCAGCACGGGCGAGACGGTGAAAGGTGCAGCCATTTTTTAGCTCCTATGTGAGTTGAAGATCAGCCGGCGTGCAACACGCCCTGGAACTGAGCGCCCGAGCAGGTCAGGTTGCCGGCCCAGCCGATGAGCTTGGTCACAGCGTCTTGGTTGACCGAGAGACGATCACCACCGATGGGCACGAAGTTGCGTTCGGCATGGGGGCGGAAGAAGATGTACTTCGTGTTCAGGAAGTACATGGTGTTGGCCGTGATCGAGCCACCGATACCGCCGTCGAGCACCACGTCAGCCGCCTTGCCGGTGCCGTAGTACTTGATCGCCGAGAAGCCTGCGCCGGCCATCTCTTCCGACTGCACGCGCTGGATGGCTTGGAGGCTTTCCAGATACAGGCGGTAATAGTTGTTGTCAGCGACGATCAGATCGGCCGAGTCCGTGCCACGCACCAACTGGAGAGCCAGACGGTTCATGTAGGACTGGATGTTGGCCGAGGTCGCAGCAGCTCCACCGTTGGTCAAAGCACCGAACGAAGCATTGCGCCAGAAGGCGAAGTTCAGGCGGTTGATGTTGCCGTAGGTGCCCGAGCCGGGAGCGGTGGAGACCGCAGCAGCCAGACCGGTGATGTCCTTGCCACCGTTGCCGGTGCCGTTGGAGTAGATGCCGGCAGACACTTGGCTCTGCAGGTTGGCTTCAGCAACCATGATGCGGCCTTCGACCAGATCGATGATCCGCTCTTTGCCCGCGTTCTGCAGCATCTCCAGGCCAGAGACCGACACGGCTGCAGCGTACTGCTTGATGTCGAATTGGGCAGCAGAGATCGGGCTGTTCGGGGTGATGTCGATCACGTCGTAGCCGCTGTACGAGCCAGCGTTGCGCGTGGTGGCATCCAGATAAGCCAGTTCCTGCAGGATGATGTTGCCGCCGCTGAACGTCTTGACGTTGCCGCGCTTTTTCAGGCGAAGCAGCAGGGCGGTGTTGGTGCTGACGTTGTCGGCCAGCGCGCCGGTACGGGACTGGATACCCGCAGTGATGATGTCACTGATGTTTGCAAAGGTAGGCATTGAAATGCTCCGAAAGAATTACTCGTTGAACGCGGCTTCGAGGGCTGCGCGGAGGTTGGTTGGTGCTGCGCCGGAACCGGATGCAGGGGAGCTGCCGCGAACGCTGACCGCTGCGGCTTTCGCGCGGGCGTTGAGGGCTTGCGTCTGCGCCTGCTTCAACGCTTCGGACCGTTGCTGTTCAAGCAAGGCCTGTCGCGTTTGCGGATTGGCGTACACCGCTTTGTCATAGGCGTCCTTGAGGTCCGTGGCTCGTCCCGCTTGTAGAAGCGCGGCCATGTCCTCCTTGACTGCCTCGAAATGCTCAGCCGTTGCGGCGAACGCTTGGAGCTCACTGTTAAGTGCCTCGCGCTGCTGCTCTTGCTGAGACTGCTGGAACTGTTCCTGCTGTTGCTGGAGCTGCTGCAAGCGTTGCTCAAGCTGGAAGGTGTAGGGGTCTTTCTGCGGGACTTGGGCGACTTGCCCAATGTCAATCCCGTAGGTCTGTGCCAGGCCGGCTAGGTGCGCGGCTTTCTGCTCTGGCGTACCGTGCCGAAGGCCTGCGTCGGCTTTCAGGAGGGAACTGATCGCAACGTCCGGGGTAACACCCAATTGCTGGATCGTCTGCATGTAGGGCTGCAGCGTCCGCTCAATCGTTCGGCCCAGATCAGCGTGGGACTTGAAGCCCTCGATTCCCTTGTGAAAGTCCGTCTCTCGACGCAATACCTCGTCTTGAACATGTGGAGGAAGCCTGTCGAACTCTGCCGCTGCTTCCTTCTTCCATGAGGAAGGCGCCTTCTTCACCGGCTGCTCTGCAGCCTGCTGTTCAACAGGCTTTGCAGCTTCTTTGTCTGCCGCCTGCTGTGCGAGCTCTGCGGCAGTGAACCGCCCTGCTTCATCACGCGCCCGGGCCGGCTTGTCGTCTACGACAGCAGCCGGCGCTTCTTGTTGGTCAATGGCCGATTCCAGCACTGAGCGCAGATCCTGCGGTTCCTCTTGCTGGGTGCCCTGGGTTGCCAGTTCACCTTGCTCCAAATCCATTTCTATCTCCTGTACGGGCGTCTCTCGACGATGCGTTTGGACAATAAAAAAGCGCCCGAAGGCGCCCTGTGTCGTGTCCTATCGACTCAGCCTAAAACTCGTCTAACAGCCTCTTCAGCCGCTTTCCTGATGCCTGCTCGATCAACGGGGCGCGGCTTGCTCTCCATGCGCTCATTGCCGATCTCGATCAGGCGGTGTTGCTTCAAGTGCTCACGATGCTGTGACCGCGAGGAAATCCATTCCCCGGTCGCCATGCTTTGGTAACCCTGGATGTCGGGGATGACGTAGGCCGTCTTGCTCTCGCTCGGGCCGTGCCATTCATCCTTGGGGATCAGCTTGAGCGTCACCGGGTCTTGAACGTATGACTGTTTCATAGGAGTAGCAAAACCTCTAGGTCGTCCTCTTCGAGTTCCTGCATGCGAATCTCATGGCGAACAATGATCTGTTCGGCAATGAAACGCTGCATCTGCAGGTTGTTCGCAATGCGCTGGTAGTCCACACGGCCAAACTCTTTCTTGACCTGCTTCTTCACCTCTGGGATCGCTTCGAGCACCTCTTTAGGAGCCTCTTCGACGATCTCCATGACTTCTTCGACGCTGAGCTTCTTTTCCCGCTCGGCCATCTTTTTCCACTCACGCGCCCAAAAGCCGTCATGAGTGTCGATAAATGCGTCTCCAACCTGAGAAGCACCAGAGATCGAGGACCCCTGCCCCACCAGTACACCAGTGGCGTCATGTGATACCGCTGGGCTTTGCCGTGCGGCAGTGCCTGAAACAACAGACCCTTGGCCGACCAGCGCACCGCTGGCGCTGAATGCCCTGAGACGCGCAGCGCTACCAGTAAGCGTTGATCCCTGCCCGACAAGCGCACCGGTCGCATCGTGCGTACCTGCTGCGCCTTGATGGTCTGCGCTACCTACGATCTCCGAGCCTGGCCCTACCAATGCTCCTGAAGACCCGTGCGCGCGCGTCCTGGCTGCTGCTCCTACGACCTCAGACCCTTGACCGGTCAGTGCGCCGCTCGATGCGTGAGCCCTAGTCCTTGCGGCCGAGCCGACAATCTCAGAGCCCTGACCCGTCAACACGCCAGACGAAGCATGGTCGCGCGTCCGGTTCGCCAATCCGGTGATCGTTGAGCCTTGCCCGGTCAACGCCCCCGAAGAGGCGTGCGCTGCGTTCCTCTGTGCCGTGCCGACAACTGTCGAGCCCTGGCCAATCAGCGCGCCAGACGACGGATGCGCCCTGGTTCTCGCCGCACTGCCTACTACCGTTGAGCCTTGGCCTACAAGAACGCCAGTGCTCGTGTGCGCTGGACGAAACTCAGCGAAGCCCCAAACCGATTCGGACGAGGACGCCCACGTCCACGTTCTAGTGCCAGTCGCACCAGCGGCAGCGATTTGCTCATCTACCGCCGAAATGCCATAGGTCGCGTTGTTCTGCCGAGCTGTCATGCCAGCCGGCGCGGTCAACGACTGAGCAGCACCCAGCGAGATTGACGATGAAAGCATCGTCCCGCCGTTCACCGTCAGCGACGACATTACCGCACTGGTAGCGGCTCCAGTGTTGCCGAAAACAACCTGACTAAGCGCGGTAGTTGCTGGCCCACCGCTGTAGCTCAGCCGGTCATACACAAACACCGCCGTTGTGCCTGCATTCAGGTTGACAACCGCTCCGGTGTTCGGAGAGATGCGCCAGAAAAGGTGCTTTCTGGTGTTGACCAGTCCACCGGCAGAAGGCACCGACGCGCCAGTACCGCCTGAAGTCCACCCGGCCGGAGTGGCAATCGTCGGCGCAGTGCCTGGAGCCAGCACCGCAGCAGCGGCCCAGACAATTTCAAGATCGCCAATCGCAACGGTCGGGGCCGCAACGTTGACGTTGGTGACTGTGAATGTACTGTCGCCGCCGCTTAAACTGTCCCGATAGGCGAGCGGCATGCCGCCTCCTTAAGCGAGCAGCGCTTTGTAGGTCAGGCTGGAGCAGGACACCGTGTCGCCGGACGCAATCACCAATCCATTGGTCATATTGATGTCCGAGCCAGACGCAGCCACAGCGCAGTGAATCACGACAGTCCCGCCAGAGGTCTGCAGCGTAGCGGTGGCAACCGGCGAAGCGCTGCCAGGCGTGGCGTTCGTGTTCGTGGTGATCGCGTTGGCCGTGGCAGTACCGCTGGACGATGCGCCGAATGCGGTAGCTGACAGGGCAAGCGTGCACACCACGGTGCCGGGCGATCCAACAGTGCCCGTGAGTCGGAATGCCAAGTTGCCGGACGCGCCAATCATGGCGGTGACAGCATCGGTTGCCGCGTTCTGTGCGGCTGTGGTGTGGGTGACGGCCATGGTCAGTCCTCTTTCGGCTCTTCAGCCTGTTTTGCGCCGAGTGCTTCGGCCTCTTCTTGCGCGCACTGGCCCACAAGTTGGTATTCCTCGACCTTCCCCGTGTCCTTGCGGGTCACTTGGATGGTCATGTGCAGCTCTGCGGGCTGTCCGACTAGGTTGTTCATGTGTGTCCTTACTGAATGCCGGTTGCGCGACCATCCGGGCCGCGTTCGATGGTCTTGACGACCCCGTTAACTTCCACGCCAGTCGCCCGACCGTCAGGGCCGCGAACAAGCTTCTTCGGTGCGTTGATCGATGTCGTCATGTCGTTCAACATCTGCGAAAGCTCAGAGGTCTTCTCCTCGAACTTCTCAACCAGCGATTGCGCGACCTCTTCAATCCGCCCCGTCAGGTCGCCAGAGGACTTTTCAGCTTGCTCGCCAGCCTTCGCATCAATCGAGGACTGAGCGCTCATCTGGGCAATCGCCAGCTTGGTCTGCGATTCGAGCTCAGCTTTCCAGCGCTCAAACTCCAGTCGGTTGGCCTCTGCCACGGCCTTCTGATCGATCCGCATCTGTTCAAGCTGCATGTCGAACTGCGCTTTCCCTGCCGCTACCTGCATATCGGCTTGCATGCGCTGTTGCTCAGCCTGCTGGGTGGCTTGCATCTTCATTTGCTCCAACTGCATGCGGCCTTGTTCGGTCTGCTGCTGGGCTTGGAGCTTCAACATCTCGGGATCAGGTGGAGTCGGCTGTGGCTGCTTGGCCTTCTCCGTCGCCTGGGAAATGAACTGCTCTAGGCTCGCTTCCATCGTCTGGCCAGACTTGAAGGAGCGAACGCCGAACATCAGCATTTCGCCCAACAGCGGGGCCATCTCAGGTGGGGCCTGAATCGCTTCGCGCAGGAAGCCAGAAGCAGCGGTCAGGAACTCCATGCGAGATTCCTTCTCGCCCTGCTCATCGAGCTCCACCATGGAATCGGTGGCGACCTCAATGCGGAACGCACGCAGCACGTCGTTGCGCAGGAGCTCCATCGCCTGAGGAATGAGCTCGGCATCCTTGCTGGATTGCATGCTCGACATGGCTACCAGCACTTCAGGCCGGTACAGCGAGCACATGATCTGCGCCTTCATCCTCAACAGATCAGAGGCAAAGCGGGCAACTTCGTACTGCGTCGTCTTCAACCGAAGCGATGCAAACTGGCTCTTGATCTGCTGGGCAGTGGCAGTTTCAGATGCAACCGATGCGCCCCGGATGATGTCCGACAGCCCGGTGATCTCGTAAATCACCTGCTTCGATGCCTCACGGGCCTGGTACAGCGCAGCAAGCGCTTCCAACACCTCTTTGATTGGCATGAAGTCAACTGCGCCCTTCAGCCCACCCTTCTCGGCGAACGCAGCCCACGTATCGACAGGGATCAGCGTGTTATCCACGCCTTCATTCAGCATGCGCTGGATGCCCGTATGGCTGGCGTCATAGACACCTACGACCTTCACCGCCTTGACCAAGATGGCGATGCGAGCGGTGAGCTCGTCCATTTCCTTGGCCTGGTCCTGATACTGCTTGTAGTCAGGAACAGGGATCAGCGTGTCAGTCGTCAGCGTGGCATACAGAGGCTTTGGACATGGGAAGAAGCCTTCCAACCCCAATGGGTCATCACGAACATCGAGGATTTTCTGAAATCCTTCAGCGTGCCAGTACACCTTGCGGTCGGACTTGCACCAGATTTCCCAGACCTTGGCCTTCTTCATGCGGTCCAACTGGTCCGCAGTGATGCCGCCCGACTTCATCTCTTCCAGGCCGATGGGCTCATGGGAGAGGGGAGCGTCTTTGAAGATCTCGCCAAACCGCTTTTCGCCCTCTTCCCGACCCATGTAGACCCGGCGAGCAACCCACGTCACCTCTTCCCATGTGCGAGCGGGAGAGGTGCGGAAGTCATCCCAGAACACGTAGTCACATGGGCTGCACTCATAGGCGCCCATGCTTTCCGACCCTTGGTCGTCGGTGATCTGCGTGTCCTTGGCTTCGTCCAATGCGACTTGGCCCGTCTCTACCTCGTTCGCATCGGCTGGCTCGAACCGCACCCAAGCCACACCACGACCAGGCAGCAAGCGATCCAGCACTGCATTGCGCAACGTGCTGTCGTAGTCAGAATAATGGTCAATCTCAAACTGCAGAGCGCGCTCAAGAATCAGCGATGCACACCGGCCAACAGGGTCTGCATCTTTGAATCGACGCTGTACTTGGGCCTTTGGCTTCTTGCTGTACGTCGCAGGAGCCAGCGTCTGGACGTTGGACCAGAGAATGTTGTACTTGCGCGCGTTGTCGGACTCGGTCCGATGGTCACGATAGCGCTTGACGATCTTTCGCCCGGCCTGGATGAAATCCTTCTCGGCGTTCTTCGCCATGTCCAGATCAGCCGACCACCGACGTGCCAATCCAGCGCGGTCCTCATCGGCCACCGCGCTGTTATCGTCTAGTTCTGTCATGGGGTTATGAGAGCTGAAAGAGCGCCGTTGGCCACAAACGGCAGGCCGTTGGAGTAGTTCACGGTCGCGTCAGTGGAGACGCACAGCTCACCCGTCGGTGCGAGTGGCAACCCACTGGAGAAATTGGTGTTGGCCGGCAGACCTGCCGTCGCATCCACATAGATCACCTGGCCGTCATTGCTCATCAGCAGCCCGTTGGACACTTGAGCACCCCCAGCCAGAGCAGCACGGCACAGCGCTCCAAGACTGTTCACGCGAACTCCTTGGACGTAGTTATCCCCTGCATCGACGGCTGCAGTCGTCAACTGCGCTTTGTCTGATGCGATGGGGAACAAACTCATATGCGGTCGTCTTTCCTTGGTGCTGTTGCCCACAACTCGTCGAGAGTTGCGGTCTGGATCGTTCCTTGCGGGGTGCCCATAGCCGCCCAGCGGGTTTCTTCTGGCTCTTCTTTTGGCCTAGCCTCACGCCATGCAAGAGCCATGTACCGCGCAGCGTCTGCCGCGTGGCTGGTCCAGTCATGAAGAGGTTTGTCCCGGAAAATCTTTTTGTCGCTGTCCCACTCTCTGCGGTACAGCTTCAAGGCCTCGATGCCCTCTTTGCACTTCTCAGCGTCGAACCACATGCGCGGCAGCGCCATGCGCAGGGCTTGCACACCATCCTGCAAACTGAGCTCAGGAACGATGCGACTGGCGTACCCCAGCTTAAAGAACTGCTCTTGGCTGGACTTGCCGCCGCTTGCAAAGGTCTTGGCCTTGGCGTCGTGGGGCAACCAGAGGAAAGGCTTGTCGCCGAGCTTGGCGTATTGGTAGCCCTTTTTGTCCAACACCTCAGCGTAGTGCTCAATGCCTTGCAGGTTCGCGGCGTAGAAGTCAATCACATGGATCTCACCTGCCACCACCTGATAGAACCAGATGGCCGTGTCATCCGTGTAGCCAATGTCCCAAGCGGTGAACACCGGCAGTTCTGGATCGCAAGCCACCTCAGTGATCTGCGCATCAACAATGTCTTTGGCGTAGTACGCACCAGCAATCGCGGCCTCGAACGAGCACTCGAACTCCTGTTCGTACTGGTCATCCGTCATGCCCCTGCGGGCGTCGATCAATTCTTCTGCGTCAATCAAGCCGCTATCACTGGCCTTGAGCATCAGGGCGAACCAGTCTTCAGCCTGCTTGGCGTACAGCCATGAGCGGTAGAAGTCGTTGTGACCCTTTGGCGTCCCGATGAACACCGCCCAGCCCTTGCGGTCAGCCAGCATTGGCCGGACCACCTCACCCCAAACACTGGAGCGCATGTCCGCGAACTCATCCAGCACCACGCCATCAAGGTACAAACCTCGAAGCCGGTCGGGATTGTCCGCACCATAGAGCCTGATGCGCGACCCATTGGGCAGATCCGCCCTAAGCTCTGTTTCGTTGTACTCAACCCCCGGAATGTCAGCCGTCAACCTCTTGATGTAGAGCCACGCCACATCTTTAGCCTGGTTGAACTGCGGGCAGACGTAGGCATACCGTCCATCCTGTTTGGTGCAAAACAATGCACTCAGCACCAGCTCTGCGACACACGCAACCGTCTTGCCTGCCCTTCGGTGGCAAACAAGGACCGCCCAACGCTCATGGCGGTTGTGGAAGTCTATAAACGGCTGGCGAGGCGCGTAGCTGTTTATGCCGAGTTGCGCTTCTGGACTTGCTGTTGCAGCCACGGCATGGTCACAGTGAAGGTGTGCGACCCATCCGGCGCAGGACCTTGAACAGTCATCGGCAGCACCTTGCCCACCAAACCAAGGAAAGCAGCAGCGGTCCTAGGATCGTTCGCACGCTCCACAAGGTAGTCCACCCCTCCGGATTGATCCAGAGCGCCCAAAATCATGTCCTTGAGCTCTTTCGTGACCTTGTTGAGAGATCCCTTTTGCCGACCTTTGCCGGCAGCAGGGGGCCGGCGCTTGGCACCAGCCTTCACTTGTTTGCTGTCGGCGCTTTGAGAAGTTGTTCCCATTGCTGCCTCTATGTGTTAATGGTTTACCCTGCCTGCGCACTCAGCGGTGCGGGGTACTGGATGCGCTCAAGCCTCAACAGGCGCGGACTCGTCAACGAACGGTCGAACCAGCGGCAGATCAGGGGCGCTCAGAAAGTCGCCCAACTCCTTCACGCTGATCTCGCCCTCACCATGGACGGTGAAGGTGTGATGCGATCCGGGCTGCATGCGGGTCTGGCCGGCCTGGGTGGTCACGAGAACTTGCTTGTTGCCGCTCACAGCGATATGGACGATGGTGGTCATGGAGGCACTCCTAGATAGTTATGGGCAAAAGAAAACCCGCACTTGGCGGGTTCGGGTAATAGGTGCAGGGCGAGCGGCCTTTGGACACATGGTCTATCGGGTTGATGTCGCTGCCCTGCGGAAATGGAAAAGCCGCCGAGATTGCTCTGGGCGGGTTTTTGCCTGTTGGAGCAGGCTATTACCGGGAAGGGACGTGCAGGAGCACGCTACGGCTTAGAAGGGGTCAAACACCGCCTATGCGATGCCGCTTAGAGGCGCGTCGGCCTCCAAACGAAGACACCTATGCCCAATCGGGCTTGTGTCACTTTTGCTGTTTCACCAACACGGTGAATTTATCGACCGGCCCACGATAACAGAAACCAAAACGCTGCGCAAGTGATCTTTTTCACAGGTCCATGCTCGTATTCAGGCGCTTCATCACCTCCCCACCAGCTATCGCCGTCATGCGCGAAAGCTCTGCAGCCAACCAGACATGCGAGGCTTCCCGAGGGTATGGGCGCTTGCCGGTCCCGTGGCAGTGATGGCAAAGCGTGTCGGATAGGCTTGGCGTGTCAGGGATGACCATGTACCCGCGACCGTCGCACTCCTGGCACACACCGTGCAGATGCCATGCCAGCATCTCGGCGGCGATCTTCCAGGCGTTGCCCTTCAAAGAGCGATCTCGAACCATCCTGGCGTTCAGGTGGTTGCCCAACTTGGTCGCCAGTTCCAGCTTCTGCGAGGTCTTGCCCTCGTACATCACGCCCCACAGCATCAGGGCAAGCTCTACCGTCGCATTGGACTGTGCGGCCCAACCTGCTGCGGTCACAACATCGGTCGGCCCTCCAGCCGTGATGTAGCGCTCTTGAATGTCTGGTTTGACGGCTTCAGTCATTTCTTTCCTTTGACGTTCTCGAACATTTCGCCATCGATCTGATGGGCCAGCTTGTCTACAGCAGCGGTCATTGCTCGTTCAACCGCTTCACGCCGCAGCCATTCCCAAAACCTCGCGCTCACTCCTGCATTCATGCACTCCATCGCCCTAGCCTCACAGCCCGGGCATCCTGCTTCATAGATCGGCTCACCTGATAGGCAGGCTTCACAGGTCAACAACATCTCCCCGCCGGACTTTCCACACGTAAGTGATGGACCGACCGAACAACTCACCAATCTCGCGGAGAGTGCCTTTGGCGGCTCGTATGCCTTCGATCTCCGCCCGCTCCCGCTCTCTCATCTCCTGCATCATCTTGAGCCGTTGGTCTCGTTTGATCTGCGCGCGTTCCGTGCGGTCTTCAACAGGCATCTCCAACGTGTTGAACCGATGCCCGTTGAAGCACTCCCGGCGGCGTTTGTCGCCACGTGTGGATAAAGTCCGTGTGTCTGCATTGCATCCTTCAACATGGCACTTCATGTCACCTCCTCACCATTCGCCAGGAACTGCCAAAACCGGTGCGCCGCCAAACTTCTCTTTGGCTTCTTTCATGTCTCGAGCTTTGCCTAGCAACTCAAACCGCGCGGAGAACCACTCTCCCGTAACACACCGCCCAGTCTTGCGATCGATATGGGTGAACTTCTCACCCGTTGGGACTTGGCTCTGCTTCAACACGTCATACATCTTCGTTCCCCTTCTTAAGTTCGCGCAGCTTGCGCACGTAGGTTTGTTTGATGGCAATCAGTTCGTCTCGGGTCCACTTGTGGGGGGTGTTGTTGGCCTCTAAAGCTTCCAGTCGTTCGAGTCCAATGCGAGACGCCAGGCCGATTCGATAGTCCACCGCGCGGCCTGCCCCGTGCCGGTTGCATACGACGAGTTGGCGATGGGCGTTGTCTTCGTGGAACCGAAGGTGTGAAGCTGACCCTGTGCTGCGGTAGTGCCCGCAATCCCATGAGTGCCAAGCGTTCGACATAGGGAAGCGACCGCAACAGATGCAAGGCTGGGCTTCATCTCGGGCTCTCACGTAGGCATTGAAGGAAATTTGGGCTTCCTTGATGAGTTGTGGAATCGTCTTGAGCGACTGCTTTCTGGCGCGGGTGGTGGCTATCTCGGCTTTCTTCTGCTCTTTGACCAACCTGCCGGCGCAACGAGCCGAACAGACGCGCTGCCCCATGCGCTGGGGGGTGAATGGCGTTTCGCAGTGGGCGCAGGGCTTCATTCGACAACCTCTTTGCCGTCCTTGGACACCCACGTATCGCAACAGGCGTCGTGCTTGATCGTGAACGCATGCAGCTTGCAAAGTTGCAGCCAGCCCTTCGGCACTGAATCACGCATCTGGCTTTTTGCCGTGTAGTGCTTGCAAGTCCCACACCGCGGAACCTTCAACTCGTAATGCACCTTCTTGCGCAAGATCGAAAGCGCGCTCATGCTTCCACCGCCTTGAACTGAACGCCGTTCTCTGCCGCCCAACACTGCACGAAGTCGATCAACTCCGCGCACTCACCTTTGGTGAGCGTGCTGGTGCGGCGAAACACCACGTCGATTCCGTGCCCGTCAACAGCCGGAAGGACTTCGACGCCCTCACCCCTTGCCCTGAGCCATGCAGCGGTCAGAAGGCGCTTCCAGACCTCCACGTCACGCTTCTTACCGGCCCACTCCATGGACTCGGCAATCTCGGTCAACAGCGCGTGCAAAAGGGCGTTCTCGGCAAGGCTGCGCGTCTCTGGCTTCACCTCGACAACCATGCGATGCCCAGCCATGAGCATTGCCTTGAGCTGCGGCCAGATCTGGGCTTGCATGGCTTTGTGCGCCTGTACCGGCTCCCACATGCGTATGGATAGGCGGTCGGTCATTTCTGGCCTTGCTTCGATTCACGGCCAGCAAGGAACGCGACCAGCATGAAAGCCAACATCGACGCTGCAACCTTCCAAGCGCCGACCCATGTCAATGGGTCAGTGCGCGGAACATCACCAATGCTCGATGTCGCAAAAACCGTGAAAGCGAGCAGCATCACGGCGGCAGCGATTCGGAAGTAATAGCTGAAGGCAAGTTCAAGGAATCTCATTTCCCCGCCCTCACGTACTTGCGAACACGCGTCACGAAGCCCATACCCCTTCGCCAAAATGCCAGAGATCGCGCCGTACCCCGGTCGGCACACGCTTCATGCGCCATAGGAACCCAGACACCAGGGACGACTTTCATTTCAACTACCCACACGTGGTTCTTGCTCATGTCAGGCTCCTTGGTTGAACAGGTTGAGGAATCGAGCTACAAGGCCACGCGGTGGTACTGGTTCATCGCGCATCTCACGAACAGCCAGATTCAGATGCGGCTTGAACACCTCTGCGGTGACGTCTTGAACGCCATCAAGCGTGTAGGCCCGGCCTGCCACCTTGTCGAGCAGATCGGGGATCTCGTTCTTGTGAGTCACAGTGACGATAAGTACGGTCTTCATGTCATTCCTCCGGGTGCATGTACATCTGCATCGGCTCTTCGCCGGGGTTGGCCACGTACTGCTGGCTGTCCTTGTGGAACCAGAGGCCGATGTTTCCTTCCCACTCGCCATTGCGCTGCTTGTCGCAAATGAGCAGGCAATCCGGCTCGGTGTCGCTCACCATCTTCCCGGCTTCCTTGTTGCGCTCTTTGGGCTTGTTGCGCCACACGCTGATGACGTTGTCCACCTGATCGGTGATCGAGCCGGAGCCCTTGTAGTCGTACTTGTTGGGCTTGTGCTCTTCGTTGCCAGGCTTCTTGATGTGGTGCACCAGATGGATGTGGATCTGATGGTCCCGGGCAATGGAGGTCAGTTCGTCAACGAACGACTTCTGTCCGTTGTAGTCATCCTCACCGGACACGCACTTCATGAGGCTGTCCACGACAAAGTGCGTCACGCCCTTTTCCTTCGCGGCGAACCGAACCACCGCGCTCACCTGTTTGGCCGTCACCGTGCCCTGCTGGTCGTACAGGAAGAGCCTGCCGGTCGTCCAGTCACGGAACTGGCTGTACACGTCGATCAGGTGCTCAGACGCCTCTGGAATGCCATGGAACGCGGGATGGTCTGGGTTCTCACCAGACCACTGCCGGCCCATGCGCTCCAAGGTCTTGAGCGGCTTCATCTCGAAGCTGGCGATGCACACCTTCTCACCCTGAGTGCACAGGCTCAACGCGACTTGACCAGTCACCAGGGATTTGCCGTGACCGTTCGCCCCACCCCACACCGTCACCTCACCCGGGCGGAACTGCACGAGCTTGTGCGTCTTGCGCCAGGGCATCAAAGCGCGGGGTTGACGAACAGGGTTCTTGATCCGGTCAATCAGTTCCTGCACCCACACCGAGGCAGGTTTGACCTTCTGCTTTGCGTCGGTCTCGCGCTCGTAGACCGAAAAGTCAATATCGTCATCGTCGAATATCTCAGCCACGTTTTGCTCCTTTGTGAACCCACAGGTCATCGCCCTGCGCCGCCAGCACCAAGTCAGGTCCAGCAGCGGCCACAGCGTCGAAAATTCGTTTCTGGCGGTCTACGCCACGGACAGAGGACACATGAACCTGAAGGCCGATCAGGCAGCGGAAGTCCATCGCCTCTGGCACGTCGTCAGCGTTCAACCGGATGTGCGCGTGGTACTTCTCGGAAAACGCATTTGGGAAGGTCTGCCAGTCGGATGCGATCTGGCGAGTAGCCGCTGAATCGTCATCCATAACCCACACACACGATGGTTTGCGACCAGCGCGGCGCATCTGCAACAGGGGTTCGTGGCCGGTCATACGTAGGCTCCAACCGCAGGGGCGGGGTCTCCGCCAACAACCTCATCCATCCATCGCCCTTGGTTCAACCACGTGGCGGGATTTGGGATGTACTCGCCACCATCCTTGGTCCACTTCGGCGAACCCCGTTGGACAGCAATGGTCGCGATCATCTGTTCGGTCAAAGCGTCATCAGGATTCCGTTTTTCAAAAGCCTTGATGGCTGCATCCTTGCCAACCTTGTTCGGGTATGCCGACCAAAAGGCATCGAAGCGACGCGACGCGTCATCCTTTCCTTCCTTTCCCTTCCCTTCCCTTCCTCCCTGTACGTCACTGTCGCGTGGTGACGCGTCGTTCACGCGTGCTTTACGCGTCGTCTTGGAGTCGGTCTTTGGTGGTTCCGGAAGTTGACTGGCGGTCTCGCGTGGGTTGATGTGCTGGTGTGCGTGGAAGGCCGGGATGTAGGCGTACCCATCGCTGTACAACTTGATCAAACCGGCGTTGGCGATCTCATCGCACAGGGCATTGATGTCGCAGTCATCCGCAGGGAAATAGCGCATCTTGAAAGTCTTAGGCTTCCACACCATCCGGCCTTCGCGGTCAGCCTCGCACCAAAGACCGATGTACAAGAGGCGTGCGAGTGGGGACAAGGAGACGATGTCCTCGCTGGTGAAAAACTCCGGCTTGATCGTGCGGATGCGCGCCATTTACTTGCGCTCCTGCGGAACAACCTTGCCGAACACGCGAGGCTTTACAAGCTGCTGACCACGCTTGGAGAGCCCGGAAATAGGCTGTGCGCTGCGGTCGTCGGATTTGGGGGGTGTGGTCATGCCAACCCCGCGTTCTTCAAGATGGCTTGAACCTGCTCCAGCGCGGCCAGCTTCTTCGCGGCCTCGTGGTCGCTCTGCTGGTTCTTGCTAAGGAACTTCTCGACGAGGTAGAAGATGGGCGTGAAGTCCTTGGTCTTCTCAAGGTACAGCTCGAACTCATCAACGCCGAACTTGCGCTGGCTCTCGTCTGAAAGCTGGTTGCTCAGGTTGCCGGGCGACTCGTTCAGGTCAATCGCACAGGTGGACAGACCACGGCGGTAGATGCCTGCTCCGATGCAGTCCCGCAGGTTGCGGTGCCGCTCTGCAAGGCCAGGCTCAAAGTCGAGCGTGAGCTGGTTTTTAGGGGCTGTGAAACTGGGTGACAACATCTTTTGTCCCTCGTTGTCTGTGTTTGTCAGTGGGGGGCGGAAAAATGCGAGGCATGAAACAAGTTCATCACCTCGCACTTTTGGATTTAGGCCGCCTGCTTTGCGGTCGGTTTACCCTTGGCCAGCTCAGGCCAGATCAGGTGCCAGTCGTCAGGTCGGAGGTCACGCCGCGTGACGGCGCCTTCGGTGGCTTGCTCTATCGCAGTCGCCAACCCTGGTGCGCATGTGCGCAACCCGTAGTAGATGTTTTGGAGGTGCCCCAGCGTGGTTCCACAGGCCGTAGCCAGTTCGTCCCGCTTGGCGACATCGAGTTTGGTCAGGTAGGTCTTGAGGTCCACGCACCAATTACACCAAACGGTGAAGCATTTGTCAACACCATTCGGTGTAGTGACGAGTTGTCCACTACCAACATGGCAACGACAGCTAAACCTATGGACGAAGAAGCGAAGGCACGCGTTGATCGACTTGTCGCTTGGTGCGTGGCGAACAAGGTGGCGACCCTTGAAGACGGAAAGACTTTTTCACCCAGGAGGTTTGCCAGCCTAGCCGCGCAGGCAGGGCTGGCTGGGAATGAGCCCTATTGGCTCGGCATCTTGGGCAAGGGGAATCGATCGTTTGCGGCCAAGAAGGCCCGTCTGGTTGAAAGCGCGCTTGGAATACCTCAGTTCCACTTGGACGGCGGCATGGCGTCGAGTAAATCAAGCGTGATGAAAATCACAGATCTGATCGAGCAAGAGGCGGAACTGGTGATGCTCTACCGGTCTTTGTCACCAGATCACAAACATGAGCTGTCAGTTATGGCAAACCAGCTTCACAATAAAGAGAACCCAGGCCGCAGCAAGGCAAACCCATATGCTCATGCCCCGGCTCCTGGCGCACCAGCGAAGTCAAAAGCATCGAACAAGGAGGAAAAGTGAAACTAGTACCGCTACTTGTCGTTGTGACAGCCTTGGTAGGTTGCACGGGCTCAGCAGTCATGGTTAGGGATGGGGCCGCCTACCCCGTGGACTACAACAAGGCCACTCGAACCATGTCTGTCTCCATGGACGGAGAGACGTATTCAGGCGGGCTTATTCGCAACACGTCATTTGGTTTGGCGCAGTCCTATGGCGGCGGCCGAATTGCCACTGGTACGGCTATCGGAACCAACAACCAAGCCCGGGCCACGCTCATGTCTCCGTCAAACAAGATCCTGCGCTGCGATCTCAACCTGTCGTTTGGCAGCGCTCAAGGCATCTGCCAAGATCCGCAGGGGCGCTTCTACGATGTGGTGGCGAAATGAGCAACCCAGACGAAGACCGCATCGCCAACCTGGAGAACAAGGTAGAGCAACTTCAAAGGATGTTTCAAGACGCGGTTGAGGTTGTCCAAAACATCGGGGGCGGGGACCGCATGTATCAGGCAGTCGTGGTCGCGCTGATGGAGAGTCATCCCGATACCGAAGCCATGGCCAATGCTGTAAGCCATCATCTGGAAAAACAGTTCACTTCCATTCACTTCGAGACGTTGCCAGAATCTCACGTCGAGGGCGCAGAGGGCGCCCACAGATGGCTTTCTGCAGTCGTCGCAGAGGCCAAACGAAAGCGCGCTGCAGAGTCGTAATTCAGCAGCCCGGCACATGCGCCCGCCCCGAGCGGGCTTTTTTTCGTCCATACACCTACCGCCTGTCGGCCGCTACACCATTTCAGCGCTTAACTACACCATTTGGTGTTGACATGCTCTGCACCATTTGGTGTAATTCATCTCACGGCTTCACCGAAGCCTTTAACTAGGAGATGGGGCGATGCAGACAACTCTTAACGCGATTCGCGAACACAGCCCTTGCCATGAGGGTTGGGCCAAGCTGCTCAAGCACCTGGGCAAAACCAAGGCTGACGACGAGCCGGTTTCCATCGTGACCGTGCTCGACAGCAATGGGCTGGATGACGCGCTGTGGTGCTTGCGCGCCGTCACAGGCTGCGACCAGGAAATTCGGCTGTACGCCGTGTGGTGTGCGCGTCAGTTCCAACACTTGATGACCGACCCGCGAAGCATTGCAGCCTTGGATGTGGCTGAGCGTTTTGCGAATGGCGAGGCGACCGAAGCCGAGCGGGATGCTGCGCGGGCTGCTGCGCGGGCTGCTGCGCGGGCTGCTGCGCGGGCTGCTGCGGGGGATGCTGCGGGGGATGCTGCGTTGGCTGCTGCGCGGGCTGCTGCGGGGGCTGCTGCGTGGGCTGCTGCGCGGGCTGCTGCGGGGGATGCTGCGTTGGCTGCTGCGCGGGCTGCTGCGGGGGATGCTGCGCGGGCTGCTGCGCGGGCTGCTGCGCGGGCTGCTGCGCGGGCTGCTCAAGCTGCCGAACTCCGTCGCCTGTGCGCTCGCGTAGAGGCTCGCGAGGTGGCGGCATGAGCCTCCACAACTACCCAGCCGGCAGCGACAACCAGTTCGCTCCCTGGAATGCTCCGTGCACTGACGCTGCAGAAGGCTGGGCACTGCGTCAACTGACTGGCGACGACTGCGATCTGACCTCTGCGACGTTCGCAACCTTCATGGAGTCGTGCGGCGACGAGTCGGAGCCTGTCATCAGCCCGAAGGCAAAGCCGTACATCTGCGGCCCGATCAGCAACATGGATCTGTTCAAGACCATGGCTCGTTCTGATGACTACGCACACTGCGCTGCTGCTACCTATGAGCTGATCGCTCGGTATCTGGCTGATCCGTTCACAACCAAGAACTTCGATCAGTTGGTTGAACAGGCTGCAGAGGTGTTGGCATGAAGCGCCTGACCCTTTCCCTTGCTGCGGTTCTTTGCAGCGCTCTGATCGCCGGCTGTGGCGGTGGTGGTGGTGACTTCATCGGCTCTGCTGCTGCTTCATCGCCCGACTCAGTTCCTCAGACCGTCCACCAATTGCACGGCATCGTGCGTCCTGACGACTCTGGTCGTTGGTACGTACAGGATGACGTTGACCACGCCCCGTCAGGGATTGTTGGTGTGACGCAGACCGGCGAGTACCTTGAGGTGCAGCTTGATCGCAAGTACAGCCATGCCGGGACCATTCAGGTTTCGATGGACGACGACTTCAACGGGTATTGCTCGGCTGGATCAAACCTCGGCCTTTCCTCTGCCCGTGTGCGCATCAAGTGCAACGGCGTGCAGATCGATCCTGCCAACGTCTACAGCTACGCGCCTGTTCGGGGTGCTGGGAATCTGTGGATCAACGTGTCTATGGTGCAGCGATGACTGGCCGCCACAACACCGCGCAAAGCGAGGGCTTGGAATCGGCTCGCCAGATTCTGAAGAGCGTTCCAGAAGTTCGGGCACGCCGGATTGAGCCTAGCTGCCATGTCTACCAAGGCAAGCCATACACAACTGCAGATCAAACCGACCTGAGCAAGACGATGGCTCAGTACCGGCTGGCATTCGGGGGCAAGGCATGAGTTCACAGCTATGCACCAACGCTTCAAAGCACAAATGGACCTGGGTCAAAAACATCACCAAGACCACGGTCAACAGCAGAAGCATGCAACTGAGCCTTCGGGGCTTCTATCACTGCTCGTGCGGTGCGGTGAAGGTTGGCCGCGCCAATCACGACGGTCCTGACCTGCGCGGCCTTGTTGGTGACGGGATGTTTGTTGCAGGCGCGACGAAAGAACTGCCATGACCGAAACCCGCCTCATGTACGTATGCCTTGCTGCTCTTGCGCTTGGCATGTGCTCGCCACATTTTTGGATCTGATCATGAAACACACCTACACCGCAAAAGCCTTCATCAACCCAGAGTACGAATCAATAGAACGGGTAAAGGCTGGCCGTTCTATTCCGTTACTGACGACCGGTGAGGGCGACTACTTTAAGGGCGAAGGCTACGTGTTCATCGGCGAGGCCACCGTGACCATTGACCTCCTTGATCCGAATGCCATCCATGAGAACCACCTGGATGCATTGAACGCAAAGTTGCAGGTCACTCGCGCCGAAAACCAGAAGCGCGAGAACGCCGTCCTCGATCAGATCAGCAAGCTCCAGGCCCTGACGTTCGTGGAGGCCGCATGAGCAGCGCAACACCCATGTGGGAAGTCGGCGCTGTAGTGCTGGGCTACGTCGGTCATGTAGCGGCATGGCGCCGCGCAGCAACCCCTGATTACGCAAAGCGCTACCAGCCCATGCTCATCATCTCAATGAGTTCGAGCACCGACGAAGGCGTCCACGAGCCAGCGGCAAGCGTGACGGTCCAGTCGCGTGAGGGCCTGCTGGCCCTGCGCCAAGCAATCGACGAAGCGCTGAAGGAAGTCGTCGAGGTGACCTCATGACCAACCGCTACAGAGCAGGCCAGCCCTGCACGCCTCAGATGGACTGCACTTCTTCTGGTTGCAACGGGCCAGTTGAAGGTGAATGCATCGGCATCTGCTCACTGCATCGCATCCCGCATCTGAAGCCTTTACCGGTTGAGATGCATGAGCCGGATCTTTCGCTGCGGGACAAGTTTCTCAGCATCTTCAAGAAGCCGTGGGGTGTGTCATGAGGATGAAAGAAGCCAATTGGCCCACGGAACAAGCGCGCAGGCCACCCCGTGTCATTCAGGCAATTGTTGTTGGCATCCGCGAGGCAAAGCGTGAGAACAACCGACTGAAACAAGCCGAGAAGGTGCGTGACCTTCCGGATCCATTCAAGGAGAAAGCATGAGCAACAAAGCATTGTGGGATGCGGTCAAAGTCACCGACCCGAAGGCAGTCAAGCCGATCACCGGCAAGCCATACAAAGGCAACTCGCCCAAACCCTATTGGCTGATCGAGCGCGCAACTGACGTATTCGGGCCAATCGGCATTGGCTGGGGCGTTGATGTGAAGTCCGAGCGTTTCGAGCGCATCACCGAAACCGATGTTCTGCATGTAGCGGTGGTGTCCGTCTGGTTCGTCAAAGACGGTGTGCGCTCGCAGACCTTCGACCAGATGGGTGGCACCAAAGCTGCCTACATGACCAGCGGTGGCAAGGTGATGGTAGATGAGGACGCTGGCAAGAAGTCCGTTACCGATGGGATGGTGAAGTGCCTTTCCATGATCGGCTTTGCTGGCGACATTTTCAGCGGCCAGTGGGATGACTCCAAGTATGTCGAATGGGCCGCAGAGGAAACCGCCAAACGCGAAACGCCTCTTCTCTCCGATAAGCAGTGTGACGAAATCGCCACCCTTTTGAACGACACCAATTCTGACTTCCCGGCATTCATGGCCTGGGTGAGCAAGGCCGTTGGCTCCGAGTGCAAGGAGTTGAGCGACGTTCCGGCCTCTGCATACAAACCGATTCTCAAGACCCTCAAAGCAAAAAAGGAACCAGCATGACCCAGTACGACAACACCAATCGCGGCGTTCTGTTCGACAACGAGCGCAAGGAAACCGACAACCACCCCGATATGACCGGCAAGCTCAACGTCAACGGCGTAGATCACTGGTTCAGCGCTTGGTGGAAGAAAGACCGCAACGACAACGATTTCCTGTCACTCAGTCTCGGCAAGGAAGTCGAACAGCGCCAGGAACAGCGTCGTGATCCGCAACGCACTGCACCGCAACAGCGCGGCAACCGTCCCGGCAACAGCGCACCTCAACAGCGCCAGCAGCCTGCGCGCCAGTCGAGCGGCTTCGACGACATGAATGACGATATTCCTTGGTGAAAAGGAGCACGACATGACCGCTCTTTACATTCTCACCAACCAGTATCTGGAACTGGCCGAAAAGCTGGCAGACGCCGACTTTGACGCGCAGACCGTGGCCGACACCATCGAAGCCAGCGGCATCACCGACGAACTGTCTGTGAAGGCTCAGGGCATCGAATATGTGGCCCGTGGGGCATTGGCCCACCACGACGCAATCGATGCGGAGATTGCCCGCCTGCAAGCCCTCAAAGCCAAGCGCGACAAGGTGGCCCAAGGACTGCGCGACTACCTCAAAGAGAACATGGAGCGCGCGGGCATCGAGAAGATCGAATGCCCCATGTTCTCCATCGGCCTGCGCAAGAACCCGCCAGCCGTGGAAGTGCTGGATACCTCTGCACTGCCGGAAGCATTTTGGCGCACTCCCGAGCCGAAGCCCCCCGTTGCCAGCCCTGACAAGGCCGCAATCAAGGCCGCTTTGCAACGTGGCGAAGAAGTGCCTGGCGCGCGCATCACTCAATCGACTCGGCTTGAAGTGAAGTAACCCTTAGCGCGCTGGTAGTCCGATCCACCCCTTACCTCAATGGAGAAATGAACGTGCAAAACGCATTCGATGAGATTGTTTCGGCCATCAACCAGGCCAAGGAAGTCAACCGGGTGTGCGACATGTACACGAACACGATGGTTGACCTTGTGCGCGGTCGGCTGCGCGGCGTCTCTCCGTACCGGCTAGCGAGTCTCAAGCGCGAGCTTCAGCACTTCAACGCTGCCACCAAGCAGTGGAAAGACTGACCTCGCCACCCCTCCCTACTCACTGGAGCAAATACATGACAGCGCAGAACACGCCACTAGAGCAGCGATCTGGATCAGTCGAAGGCCGTTTGGCTCCGCGTCCGTACCGTCACGGCGATCCCCTTCCTGCCGATGGATCACTTTGCCTTGTGTCAGGGGCGAACTGCGACATCGAGAGCGACCAGCATCGCGGGTATCTCTGGAGGCGAGTGATCGGCTTCTCGGCTGATGACGAGTTCGTCTGTCTGCAAAAACCGGGCTGCTGGCCAACGGTTGAACGCACATCGAACTGCTGGTTTGCAGAGATTCCAGATCCACGCGCCGACTTTGCCAAAGCCACCGGAGCCGCAGCATGACAAACCCACCAGGGGCGATGCCTCCGCTGCCCGAGCGCAATCGGTTGATGACATTGACGGCTCCTCGCACCATCTGGCTCAACGTCTTCACAGGCGATCCTGACGGCGAAT
>Ga0247823_10000442_pt1 | contig 35231 bp, 32 predicted proteins | sample 13C_PalmiticAcid_2_FD_192426 | JGI IMG/M metagenome (GOLD analysis project Ga0247823, IMG submission 192426) | Soil microbial communities from agricultural site in Penn Yan, New York, United States - 13C_PalmiticAcid_Day30 | ecosystem: Environmental > Terrestrial > Soil > Agricultural land...
AAACTCGGACCATGTCCGACGAGTACCAGATCGAAGTCCCCCCGTCCTTCTACGCGCTCTACACCGATGCGCGGCAGCGGCTGACGGAACCCCTGCGGGTCGTGCGCGACCGCTACGAGGCCTGCGAGGACCTCGCCAACCACCTCGTCGACCACGCCCGCACGCTGCTGTTCCAGCTGGGCGTGACCGAGGACGACGTGCTCGAGCGCTGCCTGCGCGGCCTCGACACCCCGGAGTCGGGCGTCAGCGGCCCGGAGGCGCGCTGGGTGGTGCACCGCCTCGCCGAGCTGCTCGGCTGGCCCTTCCTGCCCGATCCCGAACCGGGCGGCGAGACCTGAACCGAAGACAGAGGCGCGTGTCACCAAAACGCGCGAAGATCGCGGTCTGAATCCACCCGGAGCCCCCTCGTGTCGCTGCTGCTCGACCTGATCACCCAGTACGGTGTGCTGTTCGTCTTCGGTTGCGTGCTGGTGGAGCAGGCCGGCGTGCCGGTGCCCGCCTACCCCGTCTTCCTCGTGGCCGGGGCCGCCGCGGCCCGGGGTGAGCAGTCCATCGTCGCGCTCGTGGCCACCGCCGTGCTCGCGTGCCTGATCGCCGACGGGCTCTGGTACGCGGCGGGCAAGCGCTTCGGCACCCAGGTGCTGCGCGGCCTGTGCAAGCTGTCGCTGTCCCAGGACGGCTGCGTCCGCCAGACCGAATCCATCTTCGCGCGCTTCGGTGCGCCCTCGCTCGTGGTGGCGAAGTTCGTGCCGGGGTTCGCGAGCGTGGCCACGGCCATGGCCGGGTCCACCGGCGTGCGCCGCGTGCCGTTCATCCTGTTCGACGGCATCGGCGCGGCGCTGTGGGCCGGCGTCGGGCTCGCGCTCGGCTGGCTGTTCGCGAGCGCCATCGAGGACGTGATGACGGTGCTGAGCGAGATGGGCCGCTGGGGGCTGCTGCTGCTCGCCGTCTTCCTCGCGGCCTTCATCGCGTCGAAGGCGTGGCGCCGCCACCAGTTCCACGCCCAGCTGCGCATGGACCGCATCTCCGTCGAGACCCTGTCCGAGATGCTCGCGAAGGGCGAGACGCCGCTCGTGGTCGACGTGCGTTCGGCCATCACCCGCAACGACGGCCGCATTCCCGGCGCCATCGTCTTCAACCACGACGCCTGGCCGGAGAACCTGCGGGCCCCCGCGGACGACTCGATGGTGATCGTCTACTGCGCCTGCCCGAACGAAGCCTCGGCCGCGCTGGTGGCGCGCAAGCTGATGGAGCGCGGCTTCAAGCGCGTGCGCCCGCTGCAGGGCGGCATCGACGCGTGGCGCGCGGCCGGGCTCGCCATCGAAGCCGAGGCCACGCGGTGAACCTGGCCGACACCCCGCCGGCCCGGGTGGCGGAGCTGGCCGGGCTGCTGCACCGGCGGGCGCCGGGCGACGGCACCTTCGGCACGGAGGTGCCGCGCCTGTCGGTGATCCGCCAGTCTTTCGCGGGCGACGAGATGACCCATGCGGTGCACCAGCCCGCGGTGTGCATCGTCGCTCAGGGCGCCAAGCGGGTGCTGCTGCGCGACGAGGTGTACTCGTACGACGCATCGCGCTACCTGGTGTTCTCCGCCGACCTGCCCGTGAGCGGCCACGTCACCGAGGCCACCGCGGCCGAACCGTACCTGTGCTTCCGCCTCGACTTCGATCCCGCCGAGGTCTCCGCGATGGCGATGGCCCTCGGCGAAACACCGCGCCGGCGTCCCGCCGCCACCGGCCGCGGCCTGTTCACGAGCCCGGCCACCGACGGCATGCTCGACGCGGCCATCCGCCTGCTGCGGCTGCTCGACACCCCGGACGACATCGCCACGCTCGCGCCGCTCGCCATGCAGGAGCTGGTGTACCGGCTGCTGCGCGGCGAGCAGGGCGCCCGGCTCGCCGACATCGCCCGCACCGGCAGCCATGCGTTTCGCATCGCGAAGGTGATCCAGTCGCTGAAGGCGCGGTTCGCCGAACCGCTGCGCATCGACGACCTCGCGCGCGACGTCCACATGAGCCCGTCGTCGCTGCACCACCACTTCCGCGCGGTGACGGCGATGAGCCCGCTGCAGTTCCAGAAGCAGCTGCGCCTGCAGGAGGCGCGCCGGCTGCTGCTGTCCGCGGGCGCCGACGTGTCCGGCGCCGCGCACCGGGTGGGCTACGAGAGCCCGTCCCAGTTCAGCCGCGAGTACAGCCGGCTGTTCGGCGTGGCGCCGTCGCGCGAGGCCCGGCGCTGACCGGTCAGAACCGGCCGTCGACCGACTGCGACAGCGCCCGGTCGGCCGTCAGCTCGCGCTGGCGCTTCTCGATGGCCGTGGTGGCGATCGCCACCGCATCCGACCCCGCGAGGAAGTGCACGGGCGGCTGGCCGCGGGCCACCAGGTCCACCACGGCTGCGGCCAGACGCACCGGATCGCCCGGCTGTTCCCCGTTGTACTGCGAATACGACCGCTCGGACGACACGCCGTCGGGTGTCTCGCGGGTGCCGTAGCGCACCGAGCGGCCGTCGAGGAAGTCGGTGCGGATGAACCCGGGCTCGACGACCGTGACCGCGATGCCGGCCGGGGCCAGTTCCAGTGCCAGCGACTCCGAGAACCCGGTCACCGCGAACTTGGTGGCGCAGTACACCGACGAGCCCTCGAAGCCGGTCACCCCGCCGATGGACGACACGTTGACGACGTGGCCCGACCGGCGTGCCCGCATCGCGGGCAGCGCGGCCCGGGTCACGTGCATCAGCCCGAAGACGTTGGTGGCGAACTGCGCCTCGATCTCGGCCGCCCCGAACGTCTCGAACGCACCCAGCAGGCCGTAGCCCGCGTTGTTGACCAACACGTCGATGCGGCCGAAGCGCCCGAGCGCCGCCGCGATGGCCGCCTGGGCCTGCGCTTCGTCGGCGACGTCGAGGGCCAGCGGCAACACCGCGTCGCCGAACTCGCCGTACACCCGCTGCAGCGTGTCGAGCTGCCGCCCCGTCGCGACGACCGTGTGGCCAGCCGCGAGCGCGGCCCGCGCGATCTCGGCGCCGATGCCACGCGCCGCGCCGGTGATGAACCAGATTTTCCCGTTGTCCATGTGATTCGCTCCTTGTCGATGGATGCCGCGTCGCCGCGGTGAAGCGCCATCGTAGGAACGGGGGGCCTGCTGCGGATGCCGGATCCGCCGGGGGACTTGCCTGTTCCTGCAGCCAGGGGGCGAATCCGGACGGACGAAGGGGGCACCCGCCTTCGCGGGTGCCCCCTTCGTGTTTCAGCCGCTCAAGTCAGAGGCGCGACGGCGTGCCGCCGTTGGCCACCGCCTCGTCGACGCTGCGGGTGACGAGGCCCTGGGCCGTGGCGGCCGGATTCACCTCGTTCCACTGCACCGTGCGGCCGGCGCGGGCCATGCGGTCCTTGTAGCTGGCGATGGCTTCGTCGACGTTGCGGGGCACGGGCTCGGCGGAGACCGGGGCCGGGGCGACGTCGCCCCACTGCACGGTGCGGCCGGCGCGCTGGGCACGCTCGACGTAGGCCTGCTGGCGGGCGGCTTCGTTGGCCGGCACGGTGTCGAACGTCGCGGCGGGTGCCACTTCGTCGTAGCGCGGGGTGCGGCCGATCAGGGCCATGCGCTCGGCATGTTCCGCACGGGCTTCGACGGCCGCGGCGTCCGGCTGGGCGGCGAGGGCGGGGACGGCGGTGAGGAAGGCGCTCAGCGACGCGATGGCGACGGTGGCGGTGAAGAGGGCGGTGCGGTTCAGCTTGCTCATGGTGGGTTCCTTGGTTGTTCAGCGCGTTGGCATGGAACGAACTTTAGGGTTTACCCCGAGCAAGATAAAGACGGTTTGCCGGAACACGTTGTTGCATGGAAGAGAACGAATCGCTCCCCCAAACGGGTCACCCCGATGAAAATCGGGGCCCACTGCCGGCCGGCGCGACCAAGCCGCGGTGGATCCCGGCGTTCGCCGGGACGACGTCAGCGGGCCACCAGTTGCGGCACCGCCGACACCAGCAGCGCGACCCCCGACACCGTCAGCAGCCCCAGCACGATCTGCCGGAACGCCTGTTCGCTGAGGCCCCGGTACGTCCGGGCGCCCAGCAGCGCGGGCACCAGCATCGCCGCGGCCACGATGCCCAGCATCGGCAGCATCTCGCGGTGGACGAGTCCGGTGGCGAGGTAGGTCCCCATCGTCACGGCCAGCATCGACAGGTTGAAGTTCTGCACCACCGCCCGCTGGGTGTCCTTGTCGACCCCGCGCAGCGTGCACCACAGCGTGGTCGCGATGCCGGTGAAACCGCCCAGCCCGCCCATCACCCCGCCGGCCAGGCCCACCGCGCCGTCCGCCCACCGGCTGCCGAGCCCCACCTTCGGCAGGCGCCGGGCCAGCAGCATGGCGGGGCACCAGATGACCAGCACCGTGCCGAGCCCGGCCTTGAACCACACCATGTCGACACTCGGCAGCAGGAACACGCCCAGCGGGATGCCGGCGAGGCCGCCCAGCACGAACGGGCCCAGCAGGCGCCAGTCGAACCGCCGCCGGTCGCTGATGGCCGCCAGCACCTGGCCGGCCAGCGAACCGAAGACCACGAGCACCGCCGCGAGCCGCGGTTCGAGCACCCAGGCCCAGAACGACATGGCGACCATGCCGAACGCGAAGCCCGACAGACCCTGCACGAAGCCGGCGGCCACGGCGCCGAGCGCGACGATGCCGTAGATCGAGGTCATGGGTGGGGCCGGCCCGCGTCGGAGGGGTGGAAAACGAGGCGTGGGTGGGGCGAATCGGTCGGGAAAAGCATGGGACAGAGAGTGTCACCCAGGTCCGTGGCTGGTCGGTTTCGGTGTCTATTCGGGACCTTTTTCACACTGGGACATGGGTGATTCAAGAATTGCGCCATCCCCTGTTTCTAACCCAACACTTTCACAGCCCTTTGCAAGTCATTGATTTTGCGGCTCAAGTGTTTCAAAGACGTTTCTAAGTTCTTGATTTCATTGATTTTTTCTTACATATCGCGTTGACGTGGGTGAAACCGTCAGATAAAGTGCCTGAAAGTGCACTTTAGTGGGTCGTCGTGGCAAATTTTGGGTTTCAGGGACAGTCAGCGTTGACGCTGGACGCCAAGGGACGGATTACCGTTCCTGCGCGCCAGCGCGATGTGCTGCTCGCTGAAGCCGGCCCGCAGCTCACCATCACGAAAAGCACCGAGGGCTGCCTTTTCGTGTTTCCCCGTCCCGTCTGGAACGTGTTCCGGGACAAGCTCATGGCCCTCCCCATGAAACACGACGGCTGGAAGCGCGTGTTCATGGGCAGTGCAATGGACGTCGACATCGACGCCTCCTCCCGCGTGCTGATCTCCCCCGAACTCCGTGCCGCCGCCGGCCTGACCAAGGACGTCGTGCTCATCGGCATGGGTTCCCGGCTGGAGTTGTGGAACGCGGGCGCCTACGCTGAACAGGAAGCGAAGGTCCTCGAATCCGAGATGCCCGACGCGCTGGAAGACTTCACGGGCTGAACGTTCCATGGCCCCCGCCACCCCGCTCATCCATCACACCGTCCTTCTCGAGGAAGCGGTGAACGCCCTCGTCACGCGCCCCGACGGCACCTACGTCGACGGCACCTTCGGGCGCGGCGGCCACTCGCGGCTGCTGTTGTCGCGCCTCGGGCCGGGAGGTCGCCTGCTGGCGATCGACCGGGACCTCGATGCAGTGGCGGCGGCGGGTGCAGGAACCACGCGGGTCGATGACCCGCGTTTTTCCATTCATCACGCGCCCTTTGCCCACATGGCCGACGTCGTCGCCGGCGCGGGCGTGGGGAAGGTCGACGGCATCCTGCTCGACATCGGGGTCTCGTCCCCGCAGATCGACAACCCCGAACGCGGTTTCAGCTTCCGTTTCGACGGGCCGCTGGACATGCGCATGGACACGTCGCGGGGCGAAAGCGCCGCGGATTTCCTGGCCCGCGCCGATGAGCGCCAGATCGCGGAGGTGATAAAAAACTATGGGGAAGAACGGTTTGCTGTTTCGGTTGCAAAGGCGATTGTTGCTCGGCGCGAAGGCGGGAGTCCTGTTCGCACCACCACAGACCTTTCCAACCTCGTGGCTGGTGCGGTCAAGACCCGAGAAGCGGGCCAGAACCCTGCAACGCGCACATTTCAAGCTCTTCGGATTTTCGTCAACGCCGAGCTTGAGGAGCTCGAACAGGGACTGAACGCCGCGATGAACCTGCTGGCACCCGGCGGACGCCTGGTCGTCATCAGCTTCCACTCGCTCGAAGACCGCATCGTCAAGACCTTCATCGCGAACGAGAGCAAATCGGTCTACGACCGCCGCGCGCCGTTCGCCGAGCCCAAGCCCAGCCGCCTGAAGGCGCTGGGCCGGGTGAAGCCGTCCGAAGCCGAGGTGGACGCCAACCCGCGCTCCCGCTCGGCCGTGATGCGCGTGGCCGAACGCACCGACGTCGGGGTGTCGCCATGACCCGGCTGAACCTCGTGCTGCTCATCGCGCTCATCGGCAGCTGCCTGTACCTCGTGCGGGTGTCGTACGACGCCCGCCGTCTCTACACGGCGCTCGACGTCGCGCAGAGCGACGCGCGCAAGCTCGACATCGAGCACGAGCGGCTCAAGTCCGAGAAGCAGTCGCAGGCGACGCCGCTGCGCGTGGAGCGGGTCGCCCGCGACAAGCTGGCCATGCGCACGGCCACGCCGGCCGTCACCGAATACGTCACGTACGCCGCCGCGCCGGCATCGGGGGTGTCGCGATGAGCCGCGGCAACACCACGTCCCGCCAGGCGCAGCCGAGCGTGCGCAGCGTCATGTACACGACGAGCCCGCTGCTCGCGTCGAAGACGCCGCCGTGGCGCTCGCGGTTCCTCGTGGGCCTCGTGGGCCTCGGCTTCGCCGCGCTCGTGGGCCGCGCAGCCTACGTGCAGATCATCAACAACGACTTCTTCCTGAAGCAGGGCGAGATGCGGTACGCGGCCACGCTGCCGCTCGCCGCCAGCCGCGGGCGCATCATCGACCGCAACGGGCAGCTGCTGGCCGCGAGCGTGCCGTCGAAGTCGCTGGCCGTGCTGCCGAAGGCGTTCTCGGCCGACCGCGACCAGCGCCGCCAGCTCGCGAAGCTGCTCGGCATGACCGTGACCGAGCTGGAAGGCCGCCTCGACGACAACCCGAACTACGTCTGGCTGCGCCGCAACCTCGACGAGCAGGTCGCGAAGGACGTGGTGGCGCTCGGCATCAAGGGCCTGTCGATGCAGTCGGAGTTCCGCCGCGACTACCCGTACAGCGAGGCCGCTGCCCACATCGTCGGTTTCACCAACAACGAGGAACGCGGCCAGGAAGGCATCGAGCTCGCGTTCCAGGACGAACTGCAGGGCCGCAAGGGCTCGCGCCGCGTCGTGCGCAACCGCCTGGGCGGGGTCGTGGAAGACATGGTCGAGCCGGTGGCCCCGGTGGACGGCCGCGACATCGAGCTGTCGATCGACGCCACGTTCCAGTCCTTCGCGTACCAGCGCATCCGCGACGCCGTCGTGCTGCACAAGGCCAAGGCCGGCAGCGTGGTGATGCTCGACGCGCAGACCGGCCAGGTGCTGGCGCTGGCGAACTACCCGAGCTACCAGCCCGACGACCGCCGCAACCTCACCGGCGCGCAGCTGCGCAACCGCGCGGTGACCGACGTGTTCGAGCCCGGCTCCACGATGAAGCCGTTCACGGTGGCGCTGGCCATGGACACCGGCCGCATCAACCGCAACACCGTGATCCAGACGGCCCCGGGCCGCATGACGATCCACGGGTCCACCATCTCCGACTCGCACGCGCACGGCAACCTGACGGTGGCCGAGGTGATCCAGAAGTCCAGCAACATCGGCACCGCGAAGATCGCGCTGACGATGCAGCCGCGCGAGATGTGGGAGATCTTCACGCAGGCCGGCTTCGGCCAGCGCCCGCAGGTGCAGTTCCCCGGCGTGGTGACCGGGCGCCTGCGCCCGTACAAGACGTGGCGCCCCATCGAGCAGGCCACGATGAGCTACGGCTACGGCCTGTCGGCGAGCCTGCTGCAGATCGCCCGCTCGTACACGGTGTTCGCCCACGACGGCGAGATCCTGCCCATCTCGCTGCTGAAGAACCCCGACATCGGCCCGGACGGCCGCGTGCCCGGCGTGCGCGTGATCTCGAAGGACACCGCGGCCCAGATGCGCGAGATGCTGCAGACCGCGGCCGGCCCCGGCGGCACCGCGCCGCAGGCGCAGGTGCTCGGCTACTCGGTCGGCGGCAAGTCCGGCACCGCGCACAAGCAGGAAGGCAAGGGCTACGCCGAGAAGAAGTACCGCTCGTGGTTCGTGGGCCTGTCGCCCATCAAGAACCCGCGCATCATCGTCGCGGTGATGGTCGACGAACCGTCCGACGGCAAGTACTTCGGGGGTGTCGTGGCCGCGCCGGTGTTCAGCGAGGTGGTGGGCAAGACGCTGCGGTCGATGGGCGTGCAGCCCGACCTCGACGTGCGCCCGCAGATCGTGGCACAGACGCTGCCGGCGGTGGAGGAGAGCTTCTGATGACGAACCTCACCCTGCTCCGCGACCTCGATGCCACCGTGGCCTGGCTGCGCGAGCGCGGCGCCCTGTCGCTGGCCACCGACAGCCGGCGCGTGCAGCGTGGCGACGCGTTCATCGCGTGGCCCGGCTACGGCGTCGACGCACGCCAGTTCGTGCCGTCGGCGCTGAAGAACGGCGCCGTGGCCTGCCTCGTCGAGGCCGAGGGTGCCGATGCCTTCCCGCTCGACGGCGCGGTGTGCGCCGCGGTGCCCGACCTGAAGTCGGTCACCGGCGAACTCGCCCACCGTTTCCATGGCCGCCCGAGCGAACACCTGGAGGTGTTCGCCGTGACCGGCACCAACGGCAAGACCTCCTGCGCCTGGTGGGTGGCCCAGGCGATGAGCCTGCTCGGCCGCCGCTGCGGGGTCATCGGCACGCTCGGGGTCGGCGAGCCGCCCTCGGCCGCCGCGCCGCAGGCCGCGGTGGTGTCCACCGGTCTCACCACGCCCGACCCGGTCACGCTGCAGGCGTCGTTCCGCCGCTTCGTCGACGCCGGCTTCGAGGCCTGCGCGATGGAGGCCTCGTCCATCGGCATCGTCGAGCAGCGCCTCTCGGGCGCCCGCATCGACGTCGCGATGTTCACGAACTTCACACGCGACCACCTCGACTTCCACGGCGGCATGGCCGCCTACTGGGAAGCCAAGGCGCGCCTGTTCGCCTGGCCGGGGCTGCGCGCGGCCGTCGTCAACGTCGACGACGAGCAGGGCGCCGCACTCGCACGCCAACTCGACGACCGCGGCCTCGACCTGTGGACCTTCAGCGCGCAGGCGCACCACGCGGCGCGGCTGCAGGCCCGCCACATCCACTACCAGGCGGGCGGCCTGTCGTTCACGCTGAACGAAGGTCCGCACACGGTGGCCGTGCACACGGGCCTGATCGGCGACTACAACGCGGCGAACGTGCTGGCCGTCATCGGCGCGCTGCGCGCGGCCGGCGTGCCGCTCGCCGACGCCGCGGCGGTCTGCGCGTCGCTGACGCCGGTGCCGGGGCGCATGCAGCGGGTCGCCGGCGAAGGCCCGGAGGTGGTGGTCGACTACGCCCACACGCCCGACGCGCTGGAAAAGGCCATCGACGCGCTGCGCCCGCTGGCCCAGGCCCGCGGCGGCCAGCTGTGGACCGTGTTCGGCTGCGGCGGCGACCGCGACGCGACCAAGCGGCCGCTGATGGGGGCCATCGCCGCCGAACGGTCCGACCACGTCGTGGTCACGAGCGACAACCCGCGCCGCGAGAACCCGGCGGAGATCCTGCGCCAGATCGCCGCGGGCATGGGCGCCCAGGCGCCGGTCATGCTGATCGAGGACCGCCGCGCCGCCATCGCCCACGCCGTCGACCGTGCGAAGGCCCACGACGTGGTGCTGGTGGCCGGCAAGGGCCACGAGGCCGAGCAGGAGATCGCCGGCGTCAAGCACCCGTTCTCCGACGTGGCCGAGGCGTTGGCCGCACTGGCCCGGAGGGCCGCACGATGATGATGACACTCGCCCAGGCGCACGCGCTGCTGCCCGGCTCCACCCTCGTCGGCGACGGCGCGGTGGCGCTCGCCCGTGTGCACTCCGACACCCGCACGCTGCAGGCCGGCGACTTCTTCGTCGCGCTGCGCGGCGAACGGTTCGATGCGAACGACTTCCTCGCGCAGGCGAAGGCCTCGGGCGCCGTGGCCGCGTTGGCCGAACGCGGTCTCGCCGAAGCCGGCCTGCCCGGCCTGCTCGTGCCCGACAGCAAGCAGGCGCTCGGCGAACTCGCGAAGGCCTGGCGTGCGCTGAAGCACCTGCCGCTCGTGGCCGTCACCGGCAGCAACGGCAAGACCACCGTCACGCAGATGCTCGCGAGCGTGCTGAAGGCCTGGGTGGGCGAGGGCGCCTTCTCCACCGTGGGCAACTTCAACAACGACATCGGCGTGCCGCTCACGCTGCTGCGCCTGCGCCAGGACACGCTGCAATGGCACCGCGCGGGCGTGGTCGAGCTCGGCATGAACCACCCGGGCGAGATCGCCGGCCTGGCCGCGATGGCCGCGCCCACCGTCGCGCTCGTCAACAACGCGCAGCGCGAACACCAGGAGTTCATGGCCACCGTCGAGGCGGTGGCCCGCGAGAACGGCACGGTGATCGAGGCGCTGGGCCCGGCGGGTGTGGCCGTGTACCCGGCCGACGACACCTACGCGCCCATCTGGCACGACCTCGCCGGCACACGCCCCAGCGTGACCTTCGCGCTGCAGGGCCCGGCCGACGTGACCGCCGACGCCGAATGGGTCGACGACCACTGGTCGCTGATGCTGCACACGCCAGCGGGCTTCCATGCCGTGCAACTGCGCATTGCCGGCCTTCACAACGTCAAGAACGCGCTGGCCGTCACGGCCTGCGCGCTCGCAGCCGGCGCGCCGCTCGACGCCATCGTGCGCGGGCTGGAAGCCTTCGAGCCGGTCAAGGGCCGCTCGCAGCTCAAGACCGCGGTGCTGCACGGCCAGCCGGTCACGGTGGTCGACGACACGTACAACGCGAACCCCGACTCGGCCCGCGCGGCCGTCGACGTGCTCGCGCAGATGACGGGCCCGCGCTGGCTCGTGCTGGGCGACATGGGTGAAGTGGGCGACCAGGGCCCCGCCTTCCACGAGGAGGTGGGCGCCTATGCCAAGGCGCAGGGCGTCGATCACTTCTGGACGGTGGGCGAGCTGTGCCGCCATGCTGCCGGTGCGTACGCCGGCAGCCGACATTTCGACAGCGTGGCCGACCTGGTCGCCGCCCTGCCGCAGGCGCCCGCCGCCCGCGCCGTGGTGGTCAAGGGGTCGCGCTTCATGAAGATGGAACAGGTCGTGGCGGCACTGCTGTCGCCCGCGGCCGGTTCTTCGCAGATCCAAGGAAAACCGAATGCTGCTTAGCCTGGCTCAATGGCTGCAGAACACCTACCCCGAACAACTCGGGTTCCTGCGCGTGTTCCAGTACCTCACGTTCCGTGCGGTGCTCGCGGCGATGACGTCGCTGCTGATCGGTCTCGCCATGGGCCCGTGGGTGATCCGTCGCCTGACGGCACTGAAGATCGGCCAGCCGATCCGTGAATACGGCGTGCAGGAGCACCTCGTGAAGAGTGGCACGCCCACGATGGGCGGTGTGCTGATCCTGCTCGGCATCGCGGTCAGCACGCTGCTGTGGTTCGACTGGAGCAACCGCTTCGTCTGGATCGTGATGCTCGTGACGCTGGGCTTCGGCGCCATCGGCTGGGTCGACGACTGGCGCAAGGTGGTGCAGAAGAACCCGGAAGGCATGGCCTCGCGCGAGAAGTACTTCTGGCAATCGCTGATCGGGCTCGTGGCCGCGCTGTACCTCGCGTTCAGCGTGTCGGAGACGTCGAACCTGCGCGTGCTGGAGCTGTTCCTGCGCTGGGTGCAGAGCGGCTTCTCGAACGACCTGCCGCCGAAGGCCGACCTGATGATCCCGTTCGTCAAGAGCATCAGCTACCCGCTGGGCGTGTTCGGCTTCATCATCCTGACCTACATCGTGATCGTGGGCAGCAGCAACGCGGTCAACCTGACCGACGGCCTCGACGGCCTGGCCATCATGCCGGTCGTCATGGTGGGCTCGGCCCTCGGTGTCTTCGCCTACGTGGTGGGCAGCTCGGTGTACTCGAAGTACCTGCTGTTCCCGTACATCCCGGGCGCCGGTGAACTGCTGATCTTCTGCGCGGCGATGGCCGGCGCGGGCCTCGCGTTCCTGTGGTTCAACACCCACCCGGCGCAGGTGTTCATGGGCGACGTGGGGGCGCTGTCGCTCGGCGGCGCCCTGGGCACCATCGCCGTGATCACCCGCCAGGAGATCGTGCTGTCCGTCATGGGTGGCATCTTCGTGGTCGAGGCGCTGTCGGTGATGCTGCAGGTGTCGTGGTTCAAGTTCACGAAGAAGCGCTACGGCACGGGGCGCCGCATCTTCAAGATGGCGCCGCTGCACCACCACTTCGAGAAATCGGGCTGGCGCGAGACCCAGGTGGTCGTGCGCTTCTGGATCATCACCATGCTGCTGTGCCTGGTGGGACTCGCGAGCCTCAAGCTGCGGTAGGACGAATGAAGTACCTGAAGGACGTTTCGGTGCTGGTGCTGGGGCTCGGGGATTCCGGGCTCGCGATGGCGCGCTGGTGCGCGCGCTTCGGCGCGGCCGTGACCGTCTGGGATTCGCGCGAGAACCCGCCGCATGCCGCGGCGCTGGCCGAGCTGGTGCCCGAGGCGCGCCGCATTGCCGGCGAGTTCGACGACCGCTCGCTCAACGGCGTGCAGATGGTGTTCAAGAGCCCCGGGCTCGCGCCGAACGATCCGCGCATCGCACCGATGCTGGCGCAGGCCCGTGCCACGGGCATCCCCGTCGGCGGCGAGCTCGACCTGTTCGCCGCGGCACTGGCCGACCTGAAGGCCGACCGCCAGTACGCACCGAAGGTGCTCGCGATCACCGGCACCAATGGCAAGACCACCACCACGTCGATGACGGCGCAGCTCGTCGAGCGCACGGGCCTTCGCGTGGCCGTGGCCGGCAACATCGGGCCCACGATGCTCGACACGCTGTCGTCGTTCCTGGACCTGGAACCGGAGCCCGAGGTCGTGGCCGCCACCGTGGCCGACGAGCCCCCGGAAGCGGAGGCCGCGGCCGAGGTGCCCGAAGCCGTGGCCGAGGTCCCTGCCGAGGAGTCCGCCGGCGAACCGGCCGAGGGCATCGAGGACGCCGCGGACGAAACGCCTGCCGCCGCCCCGCCGCCGGAAGAATCCGAGGCCGAAGTGACCGGTGGCGGCCCGCCGCCGCACCTGATCCCGCCGCCCCCGCCGGGCCCGGTGTTCGAACACCTGCCCGACGTGTGGGTGCTCGAACTCTCCAGCTTCCAGCTCGACGGCGTGAAGGGTTTCGAGCCGTCGGCCGCCGCCGTGCTCAACGTCACGCAGGACCACCTCGACTGGCACGGCTCGATGGACGCCTATGCCGAGGCCAAGGCGCGTTCGTTCGGCCGGGCCGCCGTGATGGTCATCAACCGCGACGACCCGCTGGTGGTCGCGATGATCCCGAAGCCGGTACCGGGCAAGGGCCGCTTCGCCAAGCCGATCGAACGCGACGTGGTGCGTTTCGGGCTCGACGCCCCGCAACGTCCGGGCGACTACGGCCTGCTGACGCAGAACGGCATCACGTGGCTCGTGCGTGCGCTCGTCAGCGACGAACCGCAGATGCGGCGCAAGCGCGGGGCCGCGGTCGAGGAAGAAGACCTCGTGATCCAGCGCCTGATGCCCGCCGACGCGCTGCGCGTGCGCGGCCGCCACAACGCGGCCAACGCGCTCGCGGCGCTGGCGCTCGCCACCGCGGTGGGCTGCCCCATCGCGCCCATGCTGCACGGCCTGCGCGAGTACACCGGCGAGCCGCACCGCGTCGAGTTCATCGCCAGCATCGACGGTGTCGAGGCCTACGACGACAGCAAGGGCACGAACGTGGGTGCAACCGTGGCCGCGCTGACCGGCCTGGGCGCCGACAAGGCGCCGTCTCGCCTGGTCGTGATCCTCGGGGGCGACGGCAAGGGCCAGGACTTCACGCCGCTGCGCGACCCGGTGCGCCACCACGCGCGCGCCGTGGCCACCATCGGCCGCGACGCCGCCGCCATCGAGGCCGCGCTGCAGGGCACCGACGTCACCGTGCAGCGCCACGAGACGCTGGAAGCCGCCACGCGCTGGGCGTTCGACCGCGCCGTCGAGGGTGACGCCGTGCTGCTGAGCCCGGCCTGCGCGAGCCTCGACATGTTCCGCAACTACGCGCACCGCGCCGAGGTCTTCGTGACCGAGGTGCAGGCGATCGCGGCCGACCGCGGAGGGTCGCTGGCATGAGCACGCTGACCGAACGCCTCGGGTTCGACAAGCTGAAGGAGCGTGTGCAAGCGCTCTTCCAGCGCGACACGAGCGTGCCCATCCGCGACTGGAGCGGCCCGACCGGCCAGCCCGTGCGCCTGCAGAACTTCGACCAGCCCCTCGTGTGGATGGTGGTGGCGCTGCTCGCGCTCGGTGCCGTGATGGTGTACTCGGCGTCCGTCGCGATGCCCGACAACCCGAAGTTCACGCTCTACAAGTCCACGCACTTCCTGACCCGGCACTTCCTGTCGATCGGCATCGCGTTCATCGCCGCGCTGGTGGTGGTGCAGTTGCCGCTCACGCTGTGGGAAAAGTACGCGCCGTGGATCTTCGTGGCCACGCTGCTCGCGCTGATCGCCGTGCTGATCCCGCACGTGGGCCGCGAGGTCAACGGCGCGCGCCGGTGGATCCCGCTCGGCATCATGAACTTCCAGCCGTCCGAACTCGCGAAGCTCGCGATGGCCCTCTACGCCGCCGACTACATGGTGCGCAAGATGGAGGTGAAGGAGAACTTCTTCCGCGCGGTGTTCCCGATGGCCATCGCCGTGGGCGTGGTGGGCCTGCTGCTGCTGGCCGAACCCGACATGGGTGCGTTCCTCGTGATCGCGGCCATCGCGATGGGCATCCTGTTCCTCGGTGGCGTGAACGGCCGCATGTTCTTCATCATCACGCTCGTGCTCGTGGGCGCCTTCGTGCTGATGATCTCGACGAGCCCGTGGCGCCGCGAGCGCATCTTCGCGTACCTCGACCCGTGGGACGTGAAGTACACGCTCGGCAAGGCCTACCAGCTGTCGCACTCGCTGATCGCCTTCGGCCGCGGCGAGATCTTCGGCCAGGGCCTCGGCTCGAGCGTCGAGAAGCTGCACTACCTGCCCGAGGCCCACACCGACTTCCTGCTCGCCGTGATCGGCGAGGAACTCGGCTTCGTGGGCGTGGCCTGCGTGATCGTCGCGTTCTTCTGGCTCTCGCGCCGGCTCTTCCACATCGGCCGCCAGGCCATCGCGCTCGACCGGGTGTTCGCCGGGTTGTTCGCGCAGGGCATCGGCATCTGGATGGGAGGCCAGGCCTTCATCAACATGGGTGTGAACCTCGGGCTGCTGCCCACGAAGGGGCTGACGCTGCCGTTGATGAGCTTCGGCGGGTCGGCCATCCTGCTCAACCTGGTGGCGCTCGCGATCGTCGTGCGGGTCGACATCGAGAACCGGCAGATGATGAGAGGGGGCCAGGCATGACCTCGCGCCACCTCGTGATCATGGCCGCCGGCACGGGCGGCCACGTCATTCCGGGCCTCGCCGTCGCGCGCGAGATGCAGCAGCGCGGCTGGACCGTGAGCTGGCTCGGCACCACGCATGGCATGGAGAACAAGCTCGTGCCGCCGTCGGGCATCCCGATGGACACGATCACGTTCAGCGGCCTGCGCGGCAAGGGCCTCGTGCACACGATGACCGGCGGGCTGCGGATGCTCGCGGCCTTCTGGAGCTGCCTGAAGATCCTGCGCCGCCGGGGCACCTCGGCCGTGCTGGGCATGGGCGGCTACGTCTGCTTCCCCGGCGGCCTGATGGCCTCGCTGATCGGCAAGCCGCTGATGCTCGTGAACGCCGACGCGGCGCTGCTGATGAGCAACAAGGCGCTGCTGCCGGTGGCCGACCGCGTGGGCTTCGGCTTCGAGGGCAAGGCCGCGGCGCGCACGAAGGGCGGGCTCGTCACGGGCAACCCGGTGCGGGCCGAGATCGAGGCCATCGCCGAGCCCGCGCAGCGGTTCGCGGGGCGCACCGGCCCGCTGAAGCTGCTGGTGGTGGGCGGCAGCCTGGGCGCCCGCGTGCTGAACGACACCGTGCCGCAGGCGCTCGCGCTGCTGGCGCCCGATCAGCGCCCGCGCATCGTCCACCAGACGGGCCAGGCCAACCTCGCTGCGGCGCAAGCCGCCTACGCCTCGATGGGCCTCGACGCCGAGGTCGTGCCCTTCATCGACAACATGGCCGAACGCCTCGCGGCGTGCGACCTGATCCTTTGCCGCGCCGGCGCGGTCACCGTCAGCGAGCTCTGTGCCGCGGGCGTTCCTGGAGTCCTCGTTCCCTTGATCGTCAGTACCACCAGCCACCAGCGTGACAACGCCGAGTGGCTCGCATCGCACGGGGCAGGTGTCCACCTGCCGCAGGCCGACTTCAGCCCGCGCGCGCTGGCCGACCTGCTCGCCCAGTTGAACCGCGAGGCGCTGCTCGCGATGGCCGGCAAGGCCCGCGCGCTGGCCCGGCCCCACGCCGCCGCGCGCGTCGCCGACGAACTGGAGAAGCTGGTGTCATGAAACACGCCGTCAAACACATCCACTTCGTGGGCATCGGGGGCGCCGGCATGAGCGGCATCGCCGAGATCCTGCACAACCTCGGCTACGCGGTGTCCGGCTCCGACCAGGGCGACAACGCGGTCACGCAGCGCCTCGCGTCGCTCGGCATCAAGGTGTTCGTGGGCCACGACGCGGCCCACATCCAGGGCGCCGAGGCCGTCGTCACGTCCACGGCCGTGAAGGGCGACAACCCCGAGGTGATCGCCGCGCGCGCGAAACGCGTGCCGGTGGTGCCACGCGCGGTGATGCTCGCCGAGCTGATGCGCCTGAAGCAGGGCATCGCGATCGCCGGCACCCACGGCAAGACCACCACCACGTCGCTCGTGACCAGCGTGCTGGCCGAGGCCGGCCTCGACCCCACCTTCGTGATCGGTGGTCGCCTCAACGCGGCCGGCGCGAACTCGCGCCTCGGTTCGGGCGACTACATCGTGGTGGAGGCCGACGAGTCCGACGCGTCGTTCCTGAACCTGCTGCCGGTGCTGTCGGTCGTGACGAACATCGACGCCGACCACATGGACACCTACGGCCACGACCTGAGCAAGCTCAAGGGCGCGTTCGTCGAGTTCCTGCACCGCATGCCGTTCTACGGCGCGGCCGTGCTGTGCGGCGACGACGCCGGCGTGCGGTCGATCATTCCGATGGTCTCGCGCCCGGTCGTCACGTACGGCTTCGGCGAGGACGTGCAGGTGCGTGCGGTGAACGTGCAGGCGCTCGAAGGCGGCCAGATGCGCTTCACGGTGCAGCGGCGCAACGGCGTCGTGATGCCCGACCTCGAGGTCACGCTGAACCTGCCCGGCGAGCACAACGTGCTGAACGCGCTGGCCGTCGTGGCCGTGGCCACCGAGCTGGAGCTGCCCGACGGCCCGATCGTCAAGGCCCTCGGCGAGTTCCGCGGCGTGGGTCGCCGCTTCCAGCGCTACGGCGAACAGCCGGCGCGTTCGGGCGGCACCTTCACGCTGATCGACGACTACGGCCACCACCCGGTGGAGATGGCCGCGGTGATCTCGGCCGCGCGTGGCGCGTTCCCGGGCCGCCGCCTCGTCATCGCGTTCCAGCCGCACCGCTACACCCGCACCCGCGACTGCTTCGAGGACTTCGTCAAGGTGATGGGCTCGGCCGACGCCGTGCTGCTGGGCGAGGTGTATGCCGCCGGCGAGGCGCCGGTGGTCGCGGCCGATGGCCGTTCGCTCGCCCGCGCGCTGCGCGTGGCCGGCAAGGTGGACCCGATCTTCGTCGACGACATCGCGCAGATGCCGTCGGCCATCGTGGAACACGCACGCGACGGCGACGTCGTGATCTCGATGGGCGCCGGCACGATCGGCGCCGTCCCGGGGCAGGTCCTCGAATTGCTGAAGGAGGGTGCATGAGCTCCTCTGTGGATGTGAAAGCGCTCGGCAAGGTCGCCGTGCTGATGGGCGGTGATTCCGCCGAACGCGACATCTCGCTGATGTCGGGCAACGGCGTGCTGGCCGCGCTGCAGTCGCAAGGGGTGGACGCGCATGCGTTCGACCCGTCCGAACACGAGCTGGGCGAGCTGAAGAAGCAGGGCTTCGCGCGCTGCTTCATCGCGCTGCACGGCCGCCATGGCGAGGACGGCACGGTGCAGGGCGCGCTCGAGCTGCTGGGCATCCCGTACACCGGCTCGGGCGTGATGGCCTCGAGCATCGCGATGGACAAGGTGATGACCAAGCGCGTGTGGGTCGCCGAAGGGCTGCCCACGCCGAAGTACGTGCGCCTCGCACCCGAGGAGCAGGACGCGGCGCGTGTGGCCGCCGTGCCGGGTGACCTGGGCCTGCCGTTGATCGTCAAGCCGCCGCGCGAGGGCTCGTCCATCGGCGTGACCAAGGTGTCGACCGCCGCCGAGATGGCCGCGGCGGTGACGCTGTCGGCGAAGTACGACCCCGACGTGCTGTGCGAGGAGTTCATCGACGGCGAGGAAGTGACGTGCCCGGTGTTCGGTGCCGGCCCGTCGGCGCGTGCACTGCCGGTGATCCGCATCGCCGCCCCCGACGGCGCCTACGACTACCAGAACAAGTACTTCACCGACGTCGTGCAGTACCACTGCCCGAGCGGCCTGCCCGCGGCCGAGGAAGCCGAGATCCAGCGCGTCGTGGTGGCGGCGTACCGCACGCTCGGTTGCCGCGGCTGGGGCCGGGCCGACCTGATGATCCGCAAGTCCGACCGCAAGCCGTTCCTGCTCGAGATCAACACGTCGCCGGGCATGACCTCGCATTCGCTCGTGCCGATGTCCGCGAAGGCGGCCGGCATCAGCTACGAGCAGCTGTGCCTGCAGCTCGTGGCGGGCGCAACCCTGGACAGCCAGGCCTGAGCCTCCGATGAACCGCCGCGCCAACTTCGCCAACTCCGACGCACGCGCCGACGTGCGCGAGCGGCCGCTCGACGTGCGCCTGATGAACATCACCGCCTCGGTGCTGTTCGCCCTGGCGGCGGCGATCGTGCTCGTGGGGTTGGTGATCTGGCTGGTGCGGCAACCGATGTTCGACGTGCGGCGCATCCGCGTGGAGGGCGACGTGACGCGCAACAGCGTCTCCACCATCCGCGCGAACGCGCTGCCGCGCATCACCGGCAACTACTTCACGCTCGACCTGGGCCAGGGCCAGCGCGCGTTCGAGGCGGTGCCGTGGGTGCGCCACGCGGTCGTGAGCCGCGTGTGGCCGAACCGGCTGAACGTGCTGCTCGAGGAGCACCGCGCCGCGGCGCTGTGGTCGATGGACGAGGGCAGCGACCAGCTGGTCAACACGTTCGGCGAGGTGTTCCAGGCGAACGTCGGCGACGTCGAGGACGACTCGCTGCCCACGCTGCAGGGCCCCGAGGGCTCGGCGCCGCTCGTGCTGTCGGCCTACCGCCGCCTGAGCCCGGTCTTCGAACGCATGGACCTGAACATGGAGGCGCTGACCCTGAGCGGCCGCGGATCGTGGCACGCCGTGTTCGACAACGGCGCCGAGATCGAGCTGGGCCGCGGGACGGAGGACGAACTCGTGGCGCGGTGCGAACGCTTCACCGGCACGGTGGCGCAGGTGATTGCGCGTTACCAGCGCCCGCTGCTCTTCGCGGACCTGCGCCACAACGAAGGGTACGCACTGCGGCTCAAGGGCATCACGACCACGCAGGCCGCCGCGGCGGGTGTGGCGGCAGCAAGAAACTGAGAGAGAACATGGCCAAAGAATACAAAGACCTCGTGGTGGGACTCGACATCGGCACGGCCAAGGTGATGGCCGTGGTGGCCGAGGTCCTGCCCGGCGGCGAGCTGCGCGTGGCCGGCCTCGGCATCGCGGCGGCACACGGCCTCAAGCGCGGCGTGGTGGTCAACATCGACGCGACGGTGCAGTCCATCCAGCAGGCGCTGAAGGAGGCCGAGATGATGGCCGACTGCAAGATCACGCGCGTCTACACCGGCATCACCGGCAGCCACATCCGCGGCCAGAACAGCACGGGCATGGTGATCGTGCGCGACAAGGAGGTCACGCCGGTCGACGTGTCGCGTGTGGTCGAGACCGCCAAGGCCATCAACATCCCGAACGACCAGCGGCTGCTGCTCGTGGAGCCGCAGGAGTTCGTGATCGACGGCCACGAGGTCAAGGAACCCATCGGCATGAGCGGCGGGCGCCTCGAGGTGAAGGTGCACATCGTGACGGGCGCGCAGAGCGCGGCCGAGAACATCATCAAGTGCGTGCGCCGCTGCGGCCTCGAGGTGGACCAGCTCGTGCTGAACCCGAGCGCGTCGAGCCACGCGGTGCTCACCGACGACGAGAAGGACCTGGGTGTCGCGCTCGTCGACATCGGCGCGGGCACCACCGACGTCGCCATCTTCACGGACGGCGCCATCCGCCACACCGCGGTGATCCCGATCGCCGGCGACCTGATCACGAGCGACATCGCGATGGCGCTGCGCACGCCCACGAAGGACGCGGAAGAGATCAAGGTCGAGTACGGCGTGGCCAAGCAGCTGCTGGCCGATCCGTCGGAGCAGCTGGAAGTGCCGGGCCTCGGCGACCGCGCGCCGCGCATGCTCAGCCGCCAGGCGCTGGCCGGCGTGATCGAGCCGCGCGTGGAGGAGATCTTCTCGCTCGTGCACCAGGTGATCCGCGAGAGCGGCTACGAGGAGCTGCTCTCCTCGGGCATCGTGCTGACCGGCGGCGCGGCGGTGATGCCGGGCATGGTCGAGCTCGCGGAGGACATCTTCCTGAAGCCGGTGCGCAAGGGCATCCCGACGTACCACGGCGCGCTGCACGACATGGTCGCGAGCCCGCGCTCGGCGACGGTGATGGGGCTGCTCGACGAAGCGCGCCTCGGCCGCTCGCGCGGCATGAAGGCCGCGCAGCAGGCCGGTTCCGTCAAGACATGGTTTGGTCGCCTCAAGGACTGGTTCCTGGGCAACTTCTGAAATCAACCCGGACGTCAACAACATGAGCACGAAGCCCGTTTGTGAATGCCTGGGTTGTCACCTGCTGGAGAGCCGGGGGCCGCCAGCAATCCGACGACAGAAGACCGCGGGGTCGGGCTAGGGCCCTCCCACATACAGCGGCAACAAGAAACGTGAATATCGACCGACACGGTCAATGGCAACTGCAACCCCGAATGGAGTGAACAACATGGCAATCGAAATGATCGAAGAATTCGACCTCGGCACGAAGATCAAGGTGATCGGCGTGGGTGGTGGCGGCGGCAACGCTGTCGACCACATGATTTCCCAAGGCGTTCAGGGCGTGGAATTCATCTGCGCGAACACCGACGCGCAAGCGCTCAACCGCTCCACCGCACACCACCTGATCCAGCTGGGCAACACCGGCCTGGGCGCCGGCGCGAAGCCGGAAGCCGGCCGCGCCGCCGGTGAAGAGGCGGTCGACCGCATCCGCGAATCGATCTCCGGCTCGAACATGCTCTTCATCACCGCCGGCATGGGCGGCGGCACGGGCACCGGCGCCGCGCCGGTGATCGCGCGCGTGGCGAAGGAGATGGGCATCCTGACCGTGGGCGTGGTCACGAAGCCGTTCGACTTCGAAGGCAACCGCCGCATGAAGGCCGCCGACGCGGGCCTCGCCGAACTCGAAGCCAACGTCGACTCGCTGATCGTCATCCTGAACGACAAGCTGCTCGACGTGCTGGGCGACGACGTGACGCAGGACCAGGCCTTCGCGCACGCCAACGACGTGCTGCGCAACGCCGTGGGTGGCATCAGCGACATCATCCACATCCCGGGCCTCGTGAACGTCGACTTCGAGGACGTGAAGACGGTGATGAGCGAGCCGGGCAAGGCGATGATGGGCACGGCCGTGGCCAGCGGCCCGGACCGCGCCGCCAAGGCCGCCGAAGGCGCCGTGGCCTGCCCGCTGCTGGAAGGCATCGACCTGTCGGGCGCGCGCGGCGTGCTCGTGCTGATCGCCGCCGGCCGCAGCACGTTCAAGCTGAGCGAGTCCCGCAACGCGATGAACTGCATCCGCCGCTACGCCGCCGACGACGCGCACGTGATCTACGGCACCGCCTACGACGAATCGCTGGGCGACCAGCTGCGCGTCACGGTGATCGCCACCGGCCTGAGCCCGGCCAAGCGCCAGCAGGCCCCGATCAGCGTGGTCCACAGCCAGGTCGTGCAGCGCACCGGCACCGACAACCTGCCGGTGCTGAACCAGCCGGTGCACGCCGGCAGCGGTGGCGGCGCTTCGCACGACTACAGCAGCCTGTCGGTGCCGAGCGTGTGGCGCAACGGCCGCACGGCCGCGGCGAAGGTCGACGCGCTGGCGAGCCATGGCATGGACGAGATCGAGATTCCTGCTTTCCTCCGGAAGCAGGCCGACTGATCTCCGACCACACCGTCATCCCGGCAAAAGCCGGGACCCACAGCGGGCAATGGGCCCCGGCTTTCGCCGGGGTGACGGTGCGGGTGAGGGCGGTGTTAGTCACCGCCTATTGCAACCGTAGGTACCGCGTTCGGGCGGTGAGCGCACGCTCGCCTTAAAATCATGACCATGCTCGCCCAACGTACCCTCAAATCCATCACCCGCGCGGTTGGCGTGGGGGTGCACGGCGGCCAGCGCGTCGAGCTGACGCTGCGGCCGGCCGCGCCCGACACCGGCATCATGTTCCGCCGCATCGACCTGCCCGTGCCGGTCGACATTCCCGTGCGCGCGGAAACGGTGTGCGACACGCGCATGGCCACCACCATCTCGCCCGGTGGCGACCCCGGCGCGCCGAAGGTCAACACCATCGAGCACCTGCTGTCGGCCTGCGCCGGCCTCGGGCTCGACAACCTGATCGTCGACATCACCGCCGAGGAAGTGCCCATCCTCGACGGCTCGGCCGCGTCGTTCGTGTTCCTGCTGCAGAGCGCGGGCATCGAACTGCAGAACGCGCCGAAGCGCTTCCTGCGCATCGTCAAGCCCGTGGAGGTCCGCGAAGGCGAGGGCCGCAGCCTCAAGTGGGCGCGCCTGTCCCCGTTCAACGGCTACACCCTCACGTTCGAGATCGACTTCGACCACCCGGCCGTCAACCAGACCGGCCAGCAGGTCACGTTCGACATGGGCTCGGGCTTCTACAAGCGCGACATCGCCCGCGCCCGCACCTTCGGCTTCACGAAGGACGTGGAACTCATGCGCTCACGCGGCCTGGGCCTCGGCGGCAGCATGGACAACGCCATCGTGGTGGACGACTACCGCGTGCTGAACGCCGGTGGCCTCCGCTACGACGACGAGTTCGTCAAGCACAAGATCCTCGACGCCATCGGCGACCTGCACGTGTGCGGCCACCCGCTGCTGGCCGCGTACACCGCGTTCAAGTCGGGCCATGCGCTCAACAACAAGCTGATGCGCGCCGTGCTGGCCGACCGCAGCGCCTACGAGATCGTGACGTTCGACGACGAACGCGACGCGCCGGCCGGCCTGGCCGCGCTGGCCCCGGCCTGGTGACGGCCCGGCCATGCTGATTGCACGGTGGATCTTCCTGCTGCTGGGGGTGGCGGCCATCGTGTGCTTTGCGATGTACATTGGCACGGGGCAGGTCCGCTTCCGCCATTACGGCCTCGTGGTCGTCAAGTGGGCGGTGTTCTCGGGCCTGGCGTTCTTCGCGGTGCTGATTCTCGAGCGGCTGGCCGTCCTGGTCTGACCAAAACAACGACAAACCGTTTTTCAATCGCATGGTCATCTTCAGCTGGGTTGTTCTCGGCCTCGCCGGCTTTCTCCTGCTCTGCAGCGGGGTCAGCTGGGGCGTCTACGTCGCCATCGAGGACTCGGACTGGCGGCGCCTGTCCGTCAAGGTCTTCCGGTTCGCGATGGTGCTGCTGCTGCTGTTCGTCAACGTGATGATCTACGCCCACATCGTCAACGGTCTGACCGGGGGCTGAAACCCCGTCCGGGCGGCGGGCCCGGGGATTGCTTGAAAGGGACATCTCCCACGTCCCGGATCCATCCCCGAACGCCCATGAACAAGCCGCATCTTTCTTCATCATCGTTCAGCCGGCGCCTTTTTGCGCTGATCATGTCGTTCCTGCTGGCCGCCGCGGCCCACGCGCAGATCGACACCCTCCGCGAGTACGTCCTCGGCACCGGCGACGTCCTCAAGATCACGGTCTACCAGAACGCCGACCTCACCCTCGAGACCCGCGTGTCCGAGGCCGGCACCATCAGCTACCCGCTGCTGGGCTCGGTGAAGGTGGGGGGGCTGAGCGTCCAGGCGGCCGAGAAGGTGATCGCCGACGGGCTGCTGAAGGGCAATTTCCTGAAGGCGCCGCAGGTCAACATCGCCGTTTCGCAGGTGCGCGGGCACCAGGCCTCGGTGCTGGGCCTTGTCAACAAGCCCGGCCGCTACCCCATCGAGCAGGCCGGCCTGAAGCTGAGCGACCTGATCGCGCTGGCCGGCGGCGTGGCCACCGGCGGCAGTGAAACGGTGACATTGGTCGGCACGCGCGACGGCAAAGCTTTCCGGCAGGAGGTCGATCTGCCGTCCCTGTTCGGCGGTGCCGCGAAGTCCGACGACCCCATGGTGCTCAACGGCGATGTCATCTACGTGGACCGCGTGCCGTCGTTCTACATCTACGGTGAAGTGGCACGGGGCGGGCAGTTGCGCCTCGAGCGCGGCATGACCGTGATGCAGGCCCTCGCCGCAGGGGGCGGCCTCACGCAGCGGGGCACGCAGAAGGGCATGAAGCTGCATCGCAAGGACGCCGACGGCAACGTGAAGATCATCGAGCCGACCATGGACACGCAGCTCAAGCCGAACGACGTGATCTACGTCCGCGAGAGCCTGTTCTGACCCCAGCGGCGCAGGGCCTCGGGGCCGTGGCCCGAAGTTTGCAGAAGGGGGCTCAGGAAAAACCCTGAGCCACCCACCGACCCACCCGGTCGGCCGGGTCCCTGAACCTTCTACCGCCCGAGGTTGCCGATGCCTTCCCCTTCTCTTTCCGTGTTGCCCGTGGTGATGGCCGGCGGCAGCGGCACGCGCCTGTGGCCGCTGTCCCGCGCCGGCTACCCCAAGCAGTTCCTCGTCCTGTCGGGCGACCGCAGCCTCTTCCAGCAGGCCGTGGCCCGCCTCGGGGCCCTCGGCAGCCCCGACATCGCCGTGGGCGCCCCGCTGATCGTCGGCAATGACGAACACCGCTTCCTCGTGCTCGACCAGCTCCGCGAGGCGAAGGTCGCCCCGCAGGCCCTGCTGCTGGAGCCCGCGGGCCGCAACACCGCACCGGCCCTCACGCTCGCGGCGCTGCAGGCCCGCGAGGGCGGCGGCGACCCCGTGCTGGTCGTGAGCCCCGCCGACCAGACGGTGACCGACGACCAGGCCTTCACCGCGGCGCTCCAGCAGGCGATCCGTGTCGCGGGCGCGGGCGCCATCGCCATCCTGGGCATCCACCCCGACCGCCCCGAGACCGGCTACGGCTACATCCGCAGCACGCCGGGCGAGGGCGCCGACCGGGTGGCCCAGTTCGTCGAGAAGCCCGACGAGGCCACCGCCCTGCGCTACATCGCCGAAGGCGACTACAGCTGGAACAGCGGCATGTTCGTGCTGAAGGCGTCGGTGTGGCTCGACGCACTCCGCACGTTCCGCCCCGACATCCTGGAGGCCACCGAGGCCGCCTGGCGCGCCCGGTCCACCGACACGTCGTTCATCCGCCCCGGCAAGGCAGAATTTGCCGCCGTTCCCGCGGAATCCGTCGACTACGCGGTGATGGAGAAGTGCCCGGGAAGTAAATTCGACATCCGCATGGTCAGTCTTGCGGCAGGCTGGAACGATCTGGGCGCGTGGGACGCCGTCTGGCAGGTCGCCGGCAAGGACGCCGACGGCAACGCCCAGGTGGGCGACGTGATGCTGCAGGACTCGCGCAACACGCTGGTCCACGCCAGCAGCCGCCTCGTGAGCGTGGTGGGCCTCGACGACGTCGTGGTGGTCGAGACCGCCGACGCGGTGATGGTGGCCGACCGCAGCCGCAGCCAGGACGTCAAGAAGATCGTGAGCCAGCTCGGCGCATGCGATCGCCACGAGCACACGCTGCACCGCAAGGTCCACCGCCCCTGGGGCTGGTACGACAGCATCGACGCGGGCCCGCGCTTCCAGGTCAAGCGCATCATGGTCAAGCCCGGCGCCACGCTGAGCCTGCAGATGCATCACCACCGCGCCGAACACTGGATCGTGGTCACCGGCACGGCCGAGGTCACGTGCGGCGACAAGAAGCTGCTGCTGACCGAGAACCAGAGCACCTACATCCCGCTCGGCCAGACGCACCGCCTGGCCAACCCGGGCAAGGTGGACCTCGAGATCATCGAGGTCCAGTCCGGCAGCTACCTGGGCGAGGACGACATCGTCCGGTTCGAGGACACCTACGGCCGCACCGGCTGACCGGTCGCCACCACCCACTCTCGCGACACGACCCGCGGTGCGTTCGGCGCATCCCGGGGGCGGGCCGCGGCATTCCGAAGATCGAAGGAGAACGCCCCCATGACAAAAGCGATGATTCTGGCCGCAGGGCAGGGAACCCGGGTTCGCCCACTGACGAAACAGCTGCCCAAGCCGATGATCCCGATCCTCGGGAAGCCGGTGCTCGAATACATCATCGAGCACCTCGCGCGCTACGGCGTGCGCGACATCATGATCAACGTGGCCCATGGCCACTGGAAGATCGAGAACTACTTCGGCAACGGCCACCGCTGGAACGTCAACATCGGCTACTCGTTCGAGGGCGCGCGCGAGCACGGCGAGATCATCCCGAAGCCGATGGGCTCGGCCGGCGGCATGCGCCGCATTCAGGACCACAGCGGCTTTTTCGACGACACCACCATCGTGCTGTGTGGTGACGCCATCATCGACCTCGACATCCAGGCCGCGGTGTTCGAGCACAGGACGAAGAAGGCCGTGGCGAGCGTGGTGGGCCTCGACGTGCCGCGCGAGCAGGTGAGCAACTACGGCATCGTCGTCTCCGACAACGACGGCCGCATCACGCAGTTCCAGGAGAAGCCGAAGCCGGAGGACGCGCTGTCGACGCTCGCCAGCACCGGCATCTACCTGTTCGAACCGCATGCGCTCGAACTCGTCCCGAAGAACCAGGTGTTCGACATCGGCAGCGAACTGTTCCCGCTGATGGCCAGCCAGGGCCTGCCGTTCTACGTGCAGAAGCGCCACTTCAACTGGATCGACATCGGCCGGGTCACCGACTACTGGGCCGTCTGCATGCGTGTGCTGCGCGGCGAGGTGGCGCAGATGGACATGCCGGGCACCGAGATCCGCCCGGGCGTGTGGGTGGGCCTCAACACGAAGGTCGACTGGAACAAGGTCAAGGTCACCGGCCCCGTCTACATCGGTTCGGGGGTGAGCGTGGAAGACGGCGCCACGATCGAAGGCCCGGCCTGGCTGGGCCATGGCTGCGTGGTGCGCAAGAACGCGCGCCTCACGCGCAGCATCCTGTTCGACTACACGCGGCTGTCGGAAGGGGCGGTGTTCGAGGACCTGATCGCGTCGCCGCAGTACTGCGTGGATCGCCATGGGCGGACCACGTACCCGGGCGACGAGACCACCGAACTGCGGTGGGGGGACGCCCGCGCCTGAGCGTTTGAAGGTGTCATCCCGGCCTTCGCCGGGATGACGCTTCGTTTATTCAGCGGAGCGTCAACGCCAGGTTGCACATCCCCGTCGTCACGTCGTAGGGATACGTCGTGTTGGCGTTCTCGTCCCCGTCCACCGTGCGCCGTTCGTAGTACACGCCGCACACGAAGCGCAGGTTGCGCAGCGCCTCGTACGAGGCGTTGAGGCCCACGGTGGTCAGGCGGTCCCGCGCGGTGGAGGCCTGCGTGAGCGTGGCGCCGCCACCGGTCTGCGAGAACGCGTTGTCGAGCTTGCGGCGGCTGTAGCCCAGCGCGCTGTTGACGCTGATCTTCGACGTGGCGTCCCACGTGGTCTTCCACAGCAGCGAGTCGCGCACCTGCGTGTCGCTCGATTCGGTGATCAGCCCGAGGTCGGAGTCGCTGCGGCCCGCGCCGCTGTCGCGGGCGGCCTGGAAGCGCATGCGGGTCTTGCCCGTGAGCGTCCAGTCGTAGCCCACGAGGCCGGTCCAGCCGTGGCTGTCGCGCTGCTCCTGCACCGAGTGGCTTTCCTTCGTGTTGCTGAGGCGCGCGTCGAACTTGCTGTTGCCGGTGGGCACCCACGTGAACGACAGGTCGATGTCGTCGCGCGTGAAGTCGTCGCCCACGGTGCCGGTGCTGCCCGAGATGAACCGCGGGTACGAGCCGTCGGTGCGCCGCACGCCGAGGCGCACGCTCCACAGGTCGCTCGGGGCCAGCCGGATGCCGAGGTTGACGGCGCCCTGGCGCACGTCGCGGTTGGTGAACAGGTCGAGGGAGTGGGTCGCCTGCTCGAACGAGTACCCGCCTTCGAGCGTCCACGTGGTGACGAGGCCCACGCGGGCGCGCAGCGCGCCGCCAGTCACGTGCAGCACGTCCTTCGCGGTGCTGGCGCCTTCCGCGGAGCTGAGGTCGTACCGGTTCAGGTTTGCGCGGTCGTACAGCATCACGTCGCCCGACAGCCGCTCGATGGTCGAGCCTTCGAGCGTGGCGAGCACGTCGTGCGACGTGTTGTTCAGCTGCTTGTTGTTGACGAAGTTGTTCCAGTTCACCGAGGCCTTCGCGCCGAGGCGCATGCGGCCGAACGGCTGGTCGAGGCCCGCGAGCAGGCCGGTCGACGAGGTGATGTCCTTCGACTTGCCGAAGGAGTCCGGCACGCGGAACACGTTGGTGTCGGCGGTGAAGCCCTGGCTGAGGCCGACGTACCAGGGGTTCGTCTCGGCGGCGGACCAGCCGGGCACGGTGGCCAGCAAGGCGGCCGTGGCCAGCGGCAGAAGGCGGGGCAGGGGACGTCTCAGGGTCATGGTTGTTGTCGAAAACACCTCAGGACCCTTCGAAAAGCAATCCCCATGCCGTCACCCGTGATGGAACTCACGGTTTCGGAAGGGTCCCGGAGACACCCTGCACGAACCAGTTCATGCGGGACAGGGTGGCATCGTCCATCGTGCCGCCGGCCTGCCGCTCGCGCCCGGCCTGGTCGACCAGGCGACCGGCAAATGGGTGAAACCGACCGGCAATGATGTCCGCTTCGCGGGCCCGGACGGCCTTGACGACGTCGGCGGGGACGCCGGGATGGAACGGCGCCAGCGCGAGCAGGCCGTCCTTCATGCCGCCCCACACGGGCGTGGCGCGCCAGCTGCCGTCGAGCACGGCGCGGGCCACGCGGGTGTAGTACGCGCCCCACTGCTGCGTGATGGCGGTCAGCTGGGCGTCCGGGGCGAAGCGGCGCATGTCGCTCTGGTAGGCGATCACTTTCACGCCCTTGTCCTGCGCGGCTTGTGCGACGGCGGTGGAGCCGCTGTGGTTGGTCAGCACGTCGGCGCCCTGGGCGATCAGCGCGAGGGCGGCCTCGCGTTCGCGCGTGGGGTCGAACCAGGTGTCGAGCCACAGCACCTTCACCTGCGCGTCGGGGCGGGCGGCCCGCATGCCGAGCGTGAAGGCGTTGATGCCCTGGATCACCTCGGGCACCGGGAAGCCGGCCACGTAGCCCGCGACGCCGCTCTTGCTCGTGCGGCCGGCGACGAGGCCCGCGAGGTAGCGGCCCTCGTAGTAGCGGGCGTTGTAGGTGTTCACGTTCGCCGAGGTGCGGTAGCCCCCGGCGTGCTCGAACGCCGTGCCCGGGAACTCTGAGGCCACGCGCAGCGCGGGTTCGAGGTACCCGAAGCTCGTCGCGAAGATCAGCTTGTTGCCCTGCGCGGCGAGGTCGCGCAGCACACGCTCGGACTCGGCGCCTTCGGGCACGGCCTCGACGATGGTCGTCTTCACGAGCGGCCCGAGGGCCTGTTCCATCGCGCGGCGGCCGAGGTCGTGCTGGTACGTCCAGCCGGCCTCGCCCACGGGGCTCACGTACACGAAGGCGACCGGCAGGGGGGGCTTGGCAGCGGGAGGTTGGGCGCCGGCGGCGAATGCGAACACGGCAGCGGACATCGCGCACAGCCGGAGGCTGGCGCGGGCGAGGTTTTTGAACATGGTGTTCCTCTACATGGCCCCAGGGTTGGACATCGGAAAAAAGAAACGCCTGCGGGGGCACGCAGGCGCTCTGTGGGCGGCATTGTCGCAGATCAGGGGATGCGGTCGCCGTAGCGGATGGTCTTCAGCGTGCCTTCCTCGAACTCGAGGATCGTGATGAACTGGCCGCGGCCCGGCCGGTAGGCCCAGCTGTCGACGTTGATGCACGGCCGCACGGAGCCGTCGCGCGGGGGCGGGGCCGGGTCGGGCTTGCAGAACGAATCCCGCACGACCGGCTCGCCGCACTTGCCGAGCACGGACATCTTGGAGTCGCCGGGGTCGGCGAACGTGTTGCCGCAGCGCAGGTTCTGCGCGGAGGCCGCGCCGGAGGCGAGCCCGAGGACGAAGGTGATGGCCAGGAGGGCCGGTGTCGATCTCATTCGAAGTCTCCCAGGACGGTGGCGTTGGCCGACACGATGGCTAACGTTCGGGGGATCCCTCCCGATGACACCGGTTCCACGGGCTTCGTCAGGCCGCGGCGAACACCCGGTCGAGTTCGGCCCGCCAGGCCTGCTTGCGCGCTTCGTCCACGAAACTCGCCTCGAAGCTGTTGGCCGCCAGCTGGTGGGCCTGGCGCGCGCCCAGCTGCGGCAGCGCGGCGAAGGTCTCCAGGAAGTTCTGGTTCATGTAGCCGCCGAAGTAGGCCGGGTCGTCGGAGTTGACCGTGACACACAGGCCGTCGGCCAGCAGCGTGGCGACGTTGTGGTCGGCCATCGTGCCGTACACGCACAGCTTCACGTTCGACAGCGGGCACACGGTGAGCGGCACCCGCTCGGCGGCCAGGCGCTTCACGAGCGCGGGGTCTTCCACGCAGCGCACGCCGTGGTCGATGCGTTCGACCTTCAGCACGTCGAGCGCGGTCGAGATGTAGGCGGCGGGGCCTTCCTCGCCGGCGTGGGCCACGAGGTGCAGGCCCAGCTCGCGGCAGCGGGCGAACACACGCGCGAACTTCTCCGGCGGGTTGCCGCGTTCGCCGCTGTCGAGGCCCACGCCCACGAACTTGTCGCGGTGGGGCAGGGCCTGCTCGAGCGTCTCGAACGCGGCCTCCTCGCTCAGGTGGCGCAGGAAACACATGATCAGCAGCGCGCTGATGCCCAGCTCGCGCTGCGCCGTCTCGCACGCCCGCACGAGGCCGTCGATCACGGTCGCGAACGGCACGCCGCGGTCGGTGTGCGTCTGCGGATCGAAGAACAGCTCGGCGTGGACGACGTTGTCGGCCTTCGCGCGGTGGAAGTACGCCATCGCCATGTCGAAGAAGTCTTCCTCCTTCAGCAGCACGCTGGCGCCGGCGTAGTAGATGTCGAGGAAGCTCTGCAGGTCGGTGAACGCGTAGGCCGCGCGCAGCGCCTCCACGTCGGGATAGGGCAGGCTCACGCCGTTGCGTTTCGCGAGCGCGAAGATCAACTCGGGTTCGAGCGACCCCTCGATGTGGATGTGCAGTTCCGCCTTCGGCATGGCCTGAAGCAGGGCGGGCAGGCGGTCGCGGGGGATGGCGTCGAGGTTCGTCGTGTTCATCGCGTGATTCTCGCTCCAACCCCCACGCACCCCAAACCCCCGTCATCCCGGCGAACGCCGGGATCCACTGCGGCGAGGGGCGCGCTGCGGGGGCGGTGGGCCCCGGCGTTCGCCGGGGTGACCGCTTTTGCTTGTTGCTTGCCCGGTGGCTTATTTGCCGCCCGGCACCTTGCCTTCCACACCCTTGACGTAGAACGTGATGCCGCTCAGGAACTTGTCGTCGGCGACCTGGTCGGCCTTCAGCACTTCCTTGCCGTCGGCGCCCACGATCGGGCCCTTCCAGATCGAGAACGTACCGTCCTTCAGGCCGGCCTTGACGGTCTCGACCTTGGTCTTGATCTCGGCGGGCACCTTGTCGGAGATGGACACGATGTCGATCGCGCCTTCCTTCACGCCCCACCACACGCCGCCGGTGGCCCAGGTGCCTTCCAGCGTGTCCTTCGTGGCCTTGATGTAGTACGGGGCCCAGTTGATGACGGCGGAGGCGAGGTGGGCCTGCGGGCCGTACGAGGTCATGTCGCTGTCCCAGCCGAAGGCGTACTTGCCCTTGCTCTCGGCCGTCTTCAGCACGGCGTTGGAGTCGGTGTTCTGCATCAGCACGTCGGCGCCGCCGTTGATCAGCGACGTGGCCGCTTCCGATTCCTTCGGCGGGTTCAGCCATTCGTTGACCCAGACCACCTTGGTCTTGATCTTCGGGTTGACGCTCTGCGCGCCCAGCGTGAACGAGTTGATGTTGCGGATCACCTCGGGGATGGGCACCGAGCCGACCACGCCCAGCGTGTTCGACTTCGTCATGGCGCCGGCGATGATGCCGGCCATGTAGGCGCCTTCATACGTGCGGCTGTCGTACGTGCGCACGTTGTCGGCGGTCTTGAAGCCGGTGGCGTGCTCGAACTTCACGTCCTTCAGTTCCGGGGCCACCTTCAGGATGGGCTCCATGTAGCCGAAGGTGGTGCCGAAGACCAGCTTGGCGCCCTGGCCGGCCTGGTCGCGGAACACGCGCTCGGCGTCCGCGCCCTCGGGCACGTTCTCGACGTAGCTCGTGCTGATCTTGTCGCCGAATTCCTTTTCGAGCGCCTTGCGGGCGTTGTCGTGCGCGAAGGTCCAGCCGCCGTCGCCGATGGAGCCCACGTAGACGAAGGAGATCTTCAGCGGATCGGCCTTCGGGGCCGGTGCCGCGGCGGACGCGGGTTCGGCCGGCGCCGGTGCGGGGGCCGGCTCTTCCTTCTTGCCGCAGCCGACGAGCGCGGCGGTGGCGGCGAGGGTGGACCACCCTGCGATGGACAGCAGGGTACGTTTCGAAAGTTGGGTCATCTTCTTCTCCAGGAAATAAGCGAACGCGGGCGAAAGTCTAGCGAAGGGGGCGGTTCACGACCCCGGTGAAAACGGCTTGCCGAGCGACGCCGGCATGTTGACGCGGATCCACGCGGCATTGCGCGAGATCAGCACCAGCACGACGATGGTCGCGAGGTACGGCAGCATGCTGAGGATCTGGCTGGGCACGTCCACGCCTTCGCCCTGCAGGTGGAACTGCAGCATCGTCACGCCACCGAACAGGTACGCACCGAGCAATACCCGTGCCGGACGCCACGTCGCGAACGTGGTCAAGGCCAGTGCGATCCAGCCCTTGCCGGCCACCATGCCCTCGACCCACAGCGGCGTGTAGACCACCGAGATGTAGGCGCCCGAGAGGCCGCACAGCGCGCCGCCGGCCATCACCGCGGCGAGGCGGATGCGCCGCACCGGGTAGCCGAGCGCGTGCGCCGATTCGGGCGACTCGCCCACGGCGCGCAGCACGAGGCCCGCGCGCGAGCGGTACAGGAACCAGGCGAGGGCGATCGTCAGCACGATGGCGACGTACACGAGCGGGTGCTGGCGGAACAGGGCGGGGCCGGCGAACTCGAGGTGCGACAGGCCGGCGTAGTTCCACTCGGGGCGGGCCGGCAGCGTCTCCTTGGTGTAGCGGATGCCCATGAACGCGGAGAAGCCGGTGCCGAACAGGCTCAGCGCGAGGCCGGTGGCGTACTGGTTCGTGTTGAGCCAGATCACCAGCACGCCGAAGGCCGCGGCCATCAGCGCGCCGGCGCCCATGCCGGCGGCGAACGCGATCCAGTCGTTGCCGGTGTGCACCGCGGTGGCGAAGCCGGCGAGCGCGGCGACGAGCATCATGCCCTCGGCGCCGAGGTTCAGGATGCCGGCCCGTTCGTTGATCAGCAGGCCGAGCGCCGCGAACGCGAGCACCGTGCCGGCGCTGAGCGTGGTGGCGATGAGCAGGGGGAGTGCGTCCATCGACACCATCAGGCGGCCCCCGTGGCGTGGGCGGGGGCGCGGCTTCGCCAGCGCACGCGGTAGGCGATCAGCGTGTCGCACGCGAGCAGCGTGAACAGCAGCAGGCCCTGGAACACACCGGTGAGCGACTTGGGCAGGCCCATGCGCGTCTGCGCGAGTTCGCCGCCGATGTAGAACATGCTCATCAGGATGGCCGAGAACACCATGCCCACCGGGTGCAGCCGCCCGACGAACGCGACGATGATGGCCGCGAAGCCGTAGCCCGCGGGGATGTACGGCGTGAGCTGCCCCTGCGGGCCGGCCACGTCCAGCGCGCCCGCGAAACCGGCCATGCCGCCCGAGATCAGCAGCGCCATCCACAGCGCCTTGCGCGACGAGAAGCCGGCGTAGCGCGCCGCCGCGGGCGCGAGGCCGCCCACCTGCAGCTGGAAGCCCGCGTAGGTGCGGAACAGGAACACCCACAGCACCCCCACCGACAGCAGCGCGATCACCGAGCCGACGTTCACGCGCAGGCCCTGGAACAGCTTCGGCACTTGCGTGCCGGCGGCGAAGCGGATGGTCTGCGGGAAGTTGTAGCCGGCCGGGTCCTTCCACGGGCCGTAGACGAAGTAGCCGAGCAGCAGCGTGGCCACGTAGACGAGCATCAGGCTCACGAGGATCTCGCTCGCGTTCGCCTTGTCGCGCAGGAAGGCGACGATGGCGGCCCACGCCATGCCGCCCAGCACGCCGGCGGCCAGCACGGGGATCACGAACCAGCGGCCGGTGTCGGCGTCCGCCAGCATGGCCACGCCGCCGGCCGCGACGGCGCCGACGATGAACTGGCCCTCGGCGCCGATGTTCCACACGTTCGCCCGGAAGCACACCGCGAGGCCCAGCGCGATCAGCAGCAGCGGCGTGGCCTTGAGGGCGAGTTCGGAGAGCGCGTAGCCGCTCTTGAGCGGCTCGACGAAGAAGATCTGCAGCGCGCGGACGGGATCCTTGCCGAGCAGCATGAACATCGCGATGCCGATCAGCATCGTGATCGCGAGCGCCATCACCGGCGACGCGAAGGACATCACCCGGCTCGGGGCCGGCCGGGGTTCAAGTTGGAGCATGGGAGACA
>Ga0247823_10000444_pt1 | contig 35064 bp, 34 predicted proteins | sample 13C_PalmiticAcid_2_FD_192426 | JGI IMG/M metagenome (GOLD analysis project Ga0247823, IMG submission 192426) | Soil microbial communities from agricultural site in Penn Yan, New York, United States - 13C_PalmiticAcid_Day30 | ecosystem: Environmental > Terrestrial > Soil > Agricultural land...
GTTCTAATATTAGATAAATAGCTCTTTCGCTTCGTGAGCGAGTTGCATCTTCATAGTATAGGCGCCTCAAGCATGCAGCGGCCATTCCCGTTTCACTGGGCGGTCCTTTTGTGCTCCACTTCTGAGGTTCTTTATAGAGCCATAAGAACTTTCTTCTATATGTAACTTCTATGTGACGCTCTTCGTCTTGGTAATCTTTCGAGCTGTTACGAATTTCTTCATAAAGCCATACGATGTCAGTGTTTCTTATGTCTTCTGTTATAGAGATCGAAAATACATGAAGATCTTCTCTGCTCTTAGATGACAGACTAGGAGAGAATGAGAGATTCAAAAAATTGAAGTTCACTTCTCATCGCCCATCTTAAGTGCCGCGATAAACGCTGATTGTGGGATTTCCACGTTCGCGTACATCTGCATCTTGGCTTTACCCTTTTTCTGCTTCTCGAGCAGTTTGCGCTTACGGCTGATATCGCCGCCGTAGCACTTCGCGGTAACGTCTTTACGCATGGCGCTGATGTCTTCGCGGGCAATCACCTTGCCACCGATGGCGGCCTGAATGGCCACTTTAATCATCTGGCGCGGGATCAGGTCTTTGAGGCGTTCGCAGAGCTGGCGGCCACGGCGTTCCGCTTGGGAACGGTGCACGACCATCGCCAGCGCATCAACGCCTTCGCCGTTCACGAGAATTTCCATCTTCACCAGATCGCCCTCTTCGTAACCATCAAGATGGTAATCGAAGCTCGCGTAACCTCTGGAGATGGATTTCAGACGGTCATAGAAATCGAAAATCACTTCGTTCAGCGGCAGGCGGTAAACCAGCATCGCACGGTTACCGACATAGGTCAGTTCCACCTGAGAGCCGCGGCGTTCCTGACACAACTGCAGCAGGGAACCCAGATATTCATCGGGTGTCATGATGGTGGCTTTGATCCATGGCTCGGCAATCGCGGCGATACGTGAAGTATCGGGCATGTCGGCCGGGTTATAAAGCGTCAGGGCATCGCCATTGGTAAGTTTCAGTTCATAAACCACGCTCGGTGCTGTCGGCACGAGGTCGAGGTCGAATTCACGGTCGAGACGTTCCTGAATGATCTCCATGTGCAGGAGGCCAAGGAAGCCGCAACGGAAACCCATGCCGAGCGCCTGCGAGCTTTCCATTTCATAATGGAGCGACGCGTCGTTCAGTTTCAGCTTTGCGATAGACTCGCGCAGTTTTTCAAATTCACTCGAGTCTGCCGGGAACAGCGAACAGAAAACCATCGGCACGGACGGTTTAAAGCCGGGCAGTGGTTCCGATGCCAGATTGCGTTCATCGGTGATGGTGTCGCCGACTTTGGTGTCGCTGATGTCTTTGATCGCGGCGGTGATAAAGCCCATCTCACCGGGGCCGAGTTCATCGAGCATAACTTTCTTCGGCGTAAACATACCGACGCGGTCGATGTCGCGTGTGGCACCCGTGCCCATAAAGCGAATTTTCTGGCCCTTTTTCAGGTAACCATCGATCACGCGCACCAGAATAACCACGCCGAGATAGGCGTCATACCAGCTATCAACCAGCAGCGCTTTGGTAGGGGTGTTGCGGTCGGTATTGCCCTTTGGTGGCGGCAGTTTTGTAACGATGGCTTCGAGCAGCAGGTCGATGTTCACGCCTGTCTTGCCGGATACCGGCACAGCGTCAGAGGCATCAAGGCCGATCACGTCCTCAACCTGTTGCTTCGCCCATTCAACATCGGCGGCGGGCAGGTCGATCTTGTTTACGACGGTGACGATCTCATGATGATTGTCGAGGGCCTGATAAACGTTGGCGAGTGTTTGTGCTTCCACACCTTGTGTCGAGTCAACGACGAGGATGGAGCCTTCGCAGGACGCAAGCGAACGCGACACTTCGTACGCGAAGTCAACGTGGCCCGGTGTGTCCATCAGGTTTAATTGGTATTCGATACCATCTTTCGCCTTATAGGCGAGGCGCACTGTCTGCGCCTTGATGGTGATGCCGCGCTCTTTCTCGATGTCCATATTATCGAGAACCTGTTCCGTCATCTCGCGGGCCTCGAGGCCGCCGCAAGTCTGAATCAGACGGTCGGCAAGGGTCGATTTCCCATGGTCAATGTGGGCAATGATGGCGAAGTTACGGATCTGGTCGAGTGGTTTTGTCATGATGCCGGGACATTAAGGATTCCCGGTCTGTTTTTCAATAGAATTAGGCGCTTAACCACGGTTTGCCGACATGCGGAAAGCCAACAAATTTGCCTTTTTATTGTTTTCATAATATAAGGACGGCGTGTATCGCACAGAAAAGCACTTGGAACATGACAAAATCGCCTGAAAAAGACAAAGGCCTGCCGGGTCGCCCGAGCCTCAATATCCTCCCCGGGATGCGCGCCGCCATGGCGGCGCAGGGCTATACCCGTGTTTCAACGCTCTGGCGTGCTTTCAGTTCAGTAGTGGAAGCAGAGCAGGAAGGCACCTTGTCCTATCAGCGCGTCCTCGATCTTTCGAATGGCGAAGGTTGTTTCGATCCGGCGAGTGGTGGCTATACGCCGATGGCGGAATTAATGGCCGATTTCCTGAAGGCCAGTCCCGCCGATGTGTTTGGCGCGATGCCGAACGATCCGCGTGCTTATGATGTTGATCTTGATCAACTGGAACAGGCACAACGTATCGAAGGGTACTCACAACCCGAAGACCATGTGTGGCAACGCCAGCGTGAGAAGGCCTTGGATGAATGCTTTGCCAAGCTCGCGCTGACCGATAAACGCGGTGCTCAGGTTATCCGCATGCGCCATGGTCTGGATGGGGATGAACCAATGAGCTTTGAGGCGATTGCGTCTGCGATGGATATTTCATCAGAACGCGTTCGCCAGATGGAAGCGCGCGCGTTATTTCGTCTGAGAGCCTTGATCATCAAATCATATGCAACGCCATCAGCACCGAATGGCTGGGCACCGCGTTACACATTGAATATCTGATTACAGTTTCAGTGCCGGTACGATGGTAATCGCTTCGCCACCATCCATCTTTTCACGGATGACTTTGTGGCCTGATCCCGGATTCTCGGCAATATCCTGAACCACCAGATCATCAAGACCCGGTGTGCTTTGAATACCTTTATTCGCGGCATCGAGAATTTTCTCGGCACCCGCATCAACGGGAACGAGGCCTTTTGAGCTACGGAAGAAACGCGCTTCCAGCTTGCGGTCCTTCTGCAGAACGCCTGCGCCACGTTCGGCGGCTTCTTGTACTGTGTCGTAAGATGCCATGATTTCACTCCTCTAAAAGTTCCGCTCATGATCGTGCATATAATTTATTACCATAAGGTAATTTGGGCTGGTCCCGGGCGTCAAGGAATATATATAAGGCATGCACTTTGTGGGGTATCCTATCAGCAACAATAAAAGGGAGAATCGACCATGAAATGGTTAACCAAGCTTTTCGGCGGCAAGGCCGCTAACGACAACACCCCGAAGCCCGTGGATGAGCAGGCATTGACCTTGGTCGTGCGCCATAAACTGCGGCCTTTTAAAACCGCCCCAGGTGGCGATGATGAACAATTCGTATCAACGGCTGGATTCCTGACGGCGCTGGAAATGCGTGCGGCGGGCAGTGCGATCCTGCGTCTGCAAGGTGCGGACACAATTAGAAAGGCCGCGCATATCAGCCTGCAATCAGAGTTGATGCAGGGTAAGATGCCGTTCTTCTACAAGGATCAGGGTAACGCCACCGTATTCACGACTGATACACATCTACGCGCACGCGACATCGCTGCACATGCCGCCAAGCTTCTGGATCTGAAACAGGTGTCGCTTGCGGATGCTTATGCGACAGCACTTCATGATCTGGATCTTGATATGAAAGCCTTTGCTGAACTCAAGAAGGAACCAGGATTTTCCTACAACAACGGCAAGGATGTCGGCCAGGTATTCGAAATCGGCGCGGATGAAGATGAATACCGCTCGATTCAGCCGGTTTTACGCCGGAAAAGCCCGGGAAATCAGCCTTCCTAAAGGGTTTTATAAAGGATTGATTTTAAGCGGCCAGATATATAGTCTGGCCGCAGTTTTTTAAGGAGTATGTCCATGGACAAGAAGCAGAAATTCCGCGTTGTTGTGATCGTACCGGTGATTGCCACCGTGATCATTGCAGGCCTCGCCATTTACTTTGTGCTGCAAGTGGGCGCATCAGGTGTTGCTCACAAAGGCGTCACATACAGCCCTGAAATGGGTGAAGTCGCTGACCCGGCTGATATGGCTGTCGCTAACAACGAAGAGGGCGCAGCAGAGCAAGCGCCAGCAAGCAGCGAAGCTGAATGCAACTTCCCGAGCGATTGGGTGGGCAAGCCCGTGGATGAAGAGGCTGTGAAAGCTGTGGGCCGTCCATACCGCATTCTGGCACCGGACTCTGCGGCGACCATGGATTTCAGCCCTGAGCGTCTGAACGTGATGATCGATGACAAGAAAGTGGTTACCGCCGTACGTTGCGGCTAAGCCATACTTGCTAGACCAAAACCCCAAAACCCCGCCGTGTGCGGGGTTTTATCTTATTGATTTAGAATGCTATTTTTTGGTTCGTAAAGTTAGTAATTTGCCAATGTTCCGTATATATTATGAATACCTAAGACTTTGCGAGAGGTTGCGTAGATGACTAAGCCGATTACCAAATGGTTGTTCGATAACGATGGCGTGAACATCGATAGCGAAGATGTCGCCATGCGCGTGATGGATGACTGGGGCGTTGACCTCATTAACCGTTATGAACCTGCGAAGCTTCCCGAAAAAGATCACATTTACAAAACCTATCCGGGCACATCGACAGACAAGATCGTCGAGGCACTGATTAAGAAATTTGATTTGCCGTTGCCGCTGATCCGTCAGGACTACAATATTCCTGATACGACACCGGATGCAGATGTACCGAAATTATTAGCGCTAGATGTAACGGCGCAAACCAATCAGCGTTTTCAGGTTGAATTGAAATCTATCGCCGGTGCGACACAATCACACGAAGAGCTGCGTGCTGTGTATGGTGCAGACAATATAGCGCTTTGCACGACCAGCCCCGAAGACCGCATGGATATTTCTCTGGAATGTGCAGTCGATCCGCTGACAGGTAAGAATGCACGTCTGGCTGAGTTCTTCCCGAAGGGCGATCATCGCCGCAGCGGTTACAAACACCCGAACAAATATGACGAAGCCTTCGCGGCGCTGGGCTGGGACACAGCTGAAACAGGCGTTGTAGAGGACAGCAAGTCAGGCGTGGAGAAGGCCAAGGCTAATCGCCCGGAAGTACGCGTGATTGGTACTGTGGCGGCACGCTTCTTTGAAGATAAGGCAGCGCAAGCGAAAGTTCTGACAGATGCGGGCGCGAGCCTTGTGATTGCAAATTTTGCTGATCTGCCTAAAGCTGCTGCATGGTTGCAGGACAATCTGAATCCTTTGAGCAGACCAAGCTTTAAGGGAGATGTTTATGTCCCGTCAGATGCAGCAGGGCCGGAACATAAGCCAGCGGTATACAAGCCCGCCGTATAAAATCAGGAATAAAAAAACCCGGCATCTGCCGGGTTTTTATTTCTTTATGACGATGCTTAAGTGCGCGTCAGGCTCAGGACCACACGGCCCGGTTCTTTCTCTGAAACCTTCACGGTGAAGCCATAGCTCACAGCCAGTGTACTGATCGCATACGGGTGCACAAGGCGGGGGTCGAGTGTGGTTGGATCACTTCTAAGAGCTATTGCGTCTTCAACGCCATCACGAACGATTGCATCCTGACCTTCGGCAAATACCAATGTCTCTTCACCGCTGCCAGCCTTCACCTTGATGATGCCGCCCTTCGGCAGGCATTCAGCACCCAGCATCATAACGCCCATCAGGATCTTGCAGTAACCAACCGGACGCTCGGCAAAGCCGAGGTTCGCATGTGGGTCCCAGCTTTGGGCAATCTTGCCGTCGGCTTCTGTCAACGCTTCGAAAGCCTTTTTGATGTCTTCCGGTTTCAGGTTGCCATCGCGGCCACCGGCACCGTAGCAGATACGGAATGCTTGCAAACGAACGGAAGCCTGACGCGCACTGTGTGCAATCAACTGGATCGCTTCGGCGCCAGCATCAGCACCCATCTCTTCCAGAAATTCCACGCCGTTATTCACCGCACCTACGGGGCTGATCAGGTCGTGGCAGATACGAGAAGCCAGTAATTCAAGAACGGCGGCGTTAATGCCCGGGGCTTGTGTCATTGTATCAATGTCCCGTGCTGCTGAAGTTGACGTCATAACCGATTCCTTTCACTTCTTTTTGAACCATGGATTTAAGCTTTTCGAGCGCGGCCGGACTGTTGCCTTCGGCGCGTGTAACGATCACGTTTTGCGTGTTGGATGCCCGCACCAGCCACCAGCCATCAGGTGTGGTAATACGTGCACCGTCGATGTCGTTCACGGACAATGAGGGGTCAGCTTTTGCCTGTGCTTTGACCGAGGCGACAATTTTCGCCACCAGATCAAACTTGTGCTCTTCATCTACCTCGAAACGGATTTCCGGCGTGTTATAAATCTGCGGCAGATGGGCAATCAGTGATGATGCCGGACCTGATGCCTTGCTGACTTCCTGCAGCAAGCGCACGGCGCAGTAAATACCATCATCAAAACCGTACCAGCCATCACCAAAGAAGATGTGACCGGACAGTTCACCAGACAGCGGTGATTTTTCTTCCGCCATTTTCGCCTTGATCAGCGAATGGCCTGTCTTCCACATGATTGGCTTGCCACCCAGACGTTTGATCTCGTCGTACATCACTTGAGAACATTTGACGTCGCCAATGATGGTGGCACCGGGGTTACGTGACAGCACATCCTTGGCGTAAACGACCATCAATGTGTCGCAACGCATAATGTTACCGTGTTCATCCACGGCACCAACGCGGTCGGCGTCGCCATCGAACGCAATGCCGATATCACATTTCTGCTCGCGCACGACCTTGATCAGATCGACGAGATTCTCATCAACGGTTGGGTCCGGATGGTGGTTGGGGAAATTGCCGTCGATTTCATCAAACAGCAGGATATGTTCGCCCGCCAGCTTGCTGACAAGACGGCGGACGATTTCGCCACCCGCACCATTGCCGCAATCCCACGCAACTTTCATGTCCTTCAGGCCCTGAACATCACGCAGCAGGCGTGCGACATATTTATCCTGAATATCAATCGTGCTGACTTTACCACTACCTGTTTCAAAATCACCAGCAGCGGCAATACGCCCCAGTTCCTGAATCATCTCACCGTATACAGGGCCTGTCAGCAGCGTCATCTTGAAGCCGTTATAATCAGACGGGTTGTGTGAACCCGTAATCATAACGCCCGCATCGGCATGTGTGTCCTTCACGGCGAAATTCAGCATGGGTGTGGGGCCAAGGCCAATCGCGTCCACGTCCAGACCCGTGCTGGTCAGACCTGCGATCATTGCATCGGCGAATATCGGTGATGACTCACGGCCATCAAAGCCGACGCACACACGCTTGCCGTTCTTGCGGCGTACATAGGTACCGAATGCGCATCCGACAGCAAACGCATCATCAGCCGACAGGTTCTTGCCGATCTGGCCGCGAATATCATATTCGCGCAGGATTGTTTTACTGAATGCATATGCTTGTGGGATGAATATCTTTTGAGCAGCAGCGGTCATATCAGTGTGATCCGTATTTCTTCACGAGGTTGACGATCTGTGGTCCGATCTCGGGATCTTTCATGCCATAGGCAATCGTCGCCTCGATGAAGCCAAGGCGGCTGCCGCAGTCAAAGCGTGTGCCTTCGTAGCGGAAACCGTGGAAGGCTTGCTTGCCGATCAGTTTCGCCATCGCGTCGGTAATCTGGATTTCGCCGCCAGCGCCTGTTTCAAACGCATCGAGATGCGCGAATACTTCGGGTTGCAGGATATAACGGCCAATGATCGACAGGGTAGAGGGCGCGTTCTCGGGTTTTGGTTTTTCAACCAGTCCCTTGATCTCAACCAGTTTGCCGTGATCAGCCTTGATATCAAGGATACCGTATTTCGATGTGTCCTCGCGCGGGACATCCATCACAGCGACAAGATTGCCGCCGACTTTGTTGTATTGCTCAACCATTTGCGCGAGACAACCCTTGGGCGCTTGTACCACGTCATCCGGCAGCATGATCGCAAACGGTTCATCACCGACCAGTTTCTTGGCGCACCAGATCGCATGGCCGAGGCCGAGGGCTTTGGGCTGACGTGTCAGGAAAATAGAACCTTCGGGCATTTCTGCCGTACGCATTTTATCAAGCAGGTCTTTCTTGCCGACGGCCTCAAGTTTCTCGGCCAACTCGGGCTGGAAATCGAAGTGCTCTTCCAGCATTTCCTTGTGACGGCCTGTGACGAAAATGAATTCTTCGATGCCGGCGTCGCGTGCTTCTTCAACCGCGTGCTGGATCAGCGGGCGGTCCACTAACGGCAGCATTTCCTTGGGCATGACTTTCGTCGCCGGAAGGAAGCGCGTGCCCAGACCCGCGACGGGAAAAACAGCCTTGCGTACAGGCTTGATCGACTTGCCAAACAGCATGAATATTATGGAATTCCATGGTTAATCCGATCCCTGAAATTCGCATAGAAAAGGGGGGGATTCAACCCGCGTGGCGCCGGGTGGTTATTTCAGTAACAGGTCTCTGGCTTCGTTCAGTTTGGCAGCCATCCAGTCGCTGCCCTGCAGGTCAGGGTGGACCTTCATCATCAACCTTTTATAGGCTTCTTCAATGTCCTCAGGGGTGGCTGTTTCAGCCAATGCCAGTATTTCAAAGGCTTCGGCGCGGGTCATAGGGCCGGGCTTAGGGCCCGCGGCAGGCTTGCGTGGTTGCTTCGCCTTCCAAAAGGCCAACGCCAGCGGCCACATGGCCACCACCAGTGCGATGGCGGCAGGCAGGCGGCCCGTTACAGCCATGAATACCAGAACCACCGTCAGCAGCATAAAAACGGCAGACATGACAAAAGCGCTGATCTGTTTCGGGTTCGCCGACAGAAAGAATTTATACAGACCAAACAGGCCGATTACGGCCCCGATAACGAGGAGTACATAAGGCATAATGTTAATTATGACAGTCACTTAGAGAAAATGGTACTGAAAATATAAAAATGCTATTATGTCGTATGATAAATAATAGAGACAACATTCCCGACAAGCTTGAAACGGCACGACTAATTCTCCGCCGCACAGAGCCCGGTGATGGTAAATTGGTTTCGGAAGCGATTTTAGAGACTTGGGAAGAGCTTTATAAATACGCACCCTGGGCACAAAAGCGTGAGGATTATACAGCTGAAAAAGTGGAAGAAAATCTGCGGCAACAGCGTTCCCAGTATGATGCACGCAGCGCCTTTTTCATGGCGACTTTTGATAGGTTCTCCGGCCGCTTTCTAGGTACGGTGGAGCTTTATGATGTGGATTGGGAAAATAGCTCGATGAAAACTGGTTATTGGTTCAGGAAATCAGCTATGGGTAACGGGTATGCATCTGAAGCTGAAATAGCCCTTATAGATTTCGCAGTTAAAGGGCTTGGTGCAAAAAAGATTGAGGCTTGGCGTCAAAGCGACAATGAAGCAAGCGGGCGCATTTTGCTGAAAGCCGGGTTCAAAGAAGTTTCTGTTGAGCGTGATGTTCTTGACCCCAAAACTGGGTCCGTTTTCAATAAATGTAACTACGTTTTACTGGTTCCCTGAGGGTAAAACTTTCCTGAGATTGTGTCCTGCCTGATGGCCTTGTATTATACAAGCCGTACATCCACAATTTAAAAAAGAAAAATCATGGAACAGGCAGAAAAAATGACGGCGCTACGCGCCTTACTGGGAAAAAACAAGATCGATGCATTCATCATTCCCCGCAATGATGAATATCTGGGTGAATATGTTCCCGCGCATGCCGAGCGTTTGAAGTGGTTGACAGGTTTTACTGGCTCTGCGGGGGCTGCCGTTGTGATGAATGATCGTGCCATGGCGATTACAAATAGCCTCTACCGTATCCAGATCCGCCGGCAGGTCAATCAAGACCTATTCGAAATTGTAGACGGGCTGGCACCCAGAATGGGAGAGTGGCTTACAGAAAATGTCAGGGACAAAGGCGTTGTCGGGTATGACCCTCGGCTACACACGCCTGCAGAAATCCAGATGCTGCAAGGTATGTTGGATACTAAAGGTATAACCTTGCGGCCGGTGGAGAAAAACCTGGTGGATATGGTATGGAAAGACCAGCCTGTTAAACCGAAACAACTGGTGGAAATATTCTCAGAAAAAGTCGCAGGGCGTCGTGCGGCAGACAAGATCGATGATATTGCTGCGGATGTGATGCGTAAAGGCGGGCTGGCAACATTGATCACGATGCCGGATTCGATAGCGTGGTTGCTGAATATTCGAGGCACGGACATACCACATACACCATTCGCTTTATCTACGGCGATTGTGCACAAAAACGGCATGGTGGACTGGTTTATTGATCCCGCGAAAATTCAGCCCAAAGTGTATACCCATCTTGGTAACCGCGTTAGGGTTATTCCCCCGGAACAGATGGGGGCTGCCTTGCAAGATCTTGCCGTGGCTTCAAAGAAGGAAGCACAGCCTATCCTTTTTGATCATAAAAATGGCTCTGTCTGGTTTAAGCAGCAAATAGAGGATAAAGGCGGCCTGCTCAAAGATATAGAAGACTTATGCCTGTTGCCTAAGGCTTGTAAAACTCCTGCTGAACAAAAGGCGATAAGAGCTGCGCATTTACGCGATGGCGTTGCCGAAACAAAATTCCTATGCTGGCTTGATGGTGAAGCACCTAAGGGGCATCTGACCGAATTATCCGTGGCGGAGAAGCTGGAAGAATTCCGTGCCCAGCAAAAAGGTTTCCGCGATACAAGCTTCGACACCATCGCAGGGTGGAAAGCCAACGGTGCCGTAGTGCATTACCGCGCGACTGAAGAAAGTGATGCGAGGATCAAACCGCCGGGTATCCTGTTGCTTGATAGCGGTGCCCAGTATAATGACGGCACCACAGATATCACCCGTACCATTGCAATCGGGAAACCAACAAAAGAACAGAAGAAGGCGAATACGCTGGTTCTGAAAGGCCATATTGCCGTTGCATCGCATATATTTCCTGCAGGTACGCGGGGTGTCGATATCGATGTTTTGGCACGTCGTCCTTTAATGCAACATAAAATGAACTATGCTCATGGTACGGGTCATGGCGTAGGTATTTATTTGTCCGTACATGAGCAAGGCGGAGGAATATCTCCTTCTGCATTACGTCCCTATAAACCGGGCATGTTGGTTTCCAATGAGCCTGGGTATTACAAAGAAGGTTCGTTTGGTATCCGTATTGAAAGTCTCGTGCTGGTTATCGATGACGGTTTCATGGAAGACGGCAAAACCCGGGCCATGAAGTTTGATACTGTGACGCTGGTGCCGATTGATAAGCGACTGATCGATGTCTCACTGATGGAGTCGGATGAGATCCAGTGGTTGAACGAATATCACAAGCGCGTCGAGCGTGAGATCGGCCCGCATTTGAATGCTGCCGAAAAAAGATGGCTCAAGGAGGCCTGTGCGCCCCTAAAAAAGCCTGATGCCGTCGCGGTCCCCACACCCCGGCGGTCTAAGCCGGGACCCGCACCTGTATAAGGAATAAAAATACGCCCCCCCGCGTCCAGCCAGGAGGGCGTATTATTTTAAACCGTCTTGTCTGACGTCTTACTCTTTCAAGCTGCGGCGCGGTTCAGGATGCGGTTGAACAGGCTCTTGGCCGGGTTCTTCTTCACCTTGCTCATGCCCAGCATAATCACTTCGCGGGCAATGTTGACGTTGCAGATTTCAGATTGGCGCTGCAGCGCTGCGGCACTGTTCACTTCACAGATCTTGAACTGATCGCCATCAAACAGCAGATCAACACCGGCGATGTCGAGGTTCAGTGCTTTTACCGCCGCAATCGCGATACGGTTAATTTCTGGATTGGTTGGATAGGCTTTGCCTTCACCCCCCAGTGAGATGTTTGCTTTGAAGTTACCGTCTTTCGATTGACGTTCCATTACAGCAACAACACGGCCACCCACGACATAAACACGCAGGTCACGACCAAAGCTCTTGGAGATATACTCCTGGAACAGGAAGTGCGGGTTTGTGTTTGACTGGGCGATCAGATCGGTCAGGTTCTGGAATGTTTGCTTGGTATCGGCAAGGAACACACCGCCGCCACGTGTACCGCGCAATGTCTTCACCACGACCGGGAATCCGAGCTTCTGTTCGATCATGTCAACATTGGTCGGGAACTTGGCCAGCATCGTGCGGGGCACTGGCAGGCCTTGGCTCGCCAGAATCTGGTGGGTCTGGAACTTGTCAGCCACAGACTCAATCGCGATCCAGCCGTTCAGAACGGTCACACCAATGCGCTCATAGAAGCGCAGCAGTGAGAAGCCGGCATAGGTCGTTTCCGTACCCGTACGGGCAATAATCAGGTCCGGTGTGGCCAGAACCTCACCTTTATAAAGAGCCTGCCAGTCTTTGGCGGAATCGATAATCATATCGAAATGTTCCGGGTTCAAAATCCGGCAATCAGCACCGAATTTTTCAGCTTCGGCTTTCAGGCACAGGCAGCTTTTCAGTTCCGGGTGCTGTTCAGCAGCATCTTCTTCTTGGTGAAAGAGAATCCAGATCTTCATAACCTTGTACTCCATAAGTTTTTTAGGGACGTTCTGGGTAACAAAGGAACGTGTGCTCTGTCCATCTTAATTTTGCCACGATTCCCCAACCGCTTGATAAACAAACAAAAAAATATCAGGGAAAGTTCCATGGCGGGCTAAAATGATCCTCAAAACAAAACCCCCGGCAATTCCGGGGGTTTCATCTGTAAGTGTGATCTAGATTCTAGAATCCGTCTCTGTCGCGCTTTTTGCGCTCCATTTTACGCCAGCGGCGTACGGATTCGGCCTTTTCGCGTTTCTTTTTTACGGAGGGTTTCTCGTAATCACGACGCATCTTCATCTCGCGGAATACGCCTTCACGCTGCAGCTTCTTCTTCAGAACGCGCAGGGCTTGATCGACGTTATTGTCGCGTACATTGACCGTTACCAAACTAAATCACCTCTTTCAGACATTTACCTAGATTTTAAAGGGTCAGGGTTTCTAACCTGTTAAGGGGCAGGTAGGCAAGGGAAAAAAGGGGAAAAAAGGCAAGATTCTGCCTTTTCAGGGGGTTAAACCTTCGTTTTTAGGTGTCAGGAAGTGGATGGTCCGGGCATAGGCCTTATCTTCGGTCTCGGCGGTATCCTGGGCCAGTATTTCAAATCCGGCCTGAAGATCATTCAGGATTTCGAGGGCTATAGGATCGGACGGTGCTGCCTCTCTCTCCACGAAGGACAGGACAGATCTTGTATCTTCAGGGGCCAATTCAGGTGGAATATCTTTGGCGTCCAGTGTCGGCGTAAAAAGGCTGCCCATCATGTGGGCTTTTTCATCACGTTGTAGCGGTGTGAACGGGCTGGGTGCCATGGGTGCGCTGTATGGTATGTTTTGCAGACGTGCCGAGGTCTCTTTAATCTTAACCAGGCTGTTGAATGATTGCGCCAGATGAAGTTTCATCCGCGCATGGTTCAGATGATTGACGAGGTATTTATCATTCTTGTTCAGCTCATCAAAGCAGGGCAGCACGGCGTTGGCAAAGTAATCGCGGTTTGCAGCACCCATCTTGGTGTAATTGTGTGCGGTCCGTCCGCCGAAAACACGTTTATATGACGGGAATGTTCGTCCTGTTTGCTCTGTATATTGTGCAGCAAAATGCGCTGAATACGCGCAGGCCCCAACCTCGCGCAAGCGGGACGTCTGCCATGTTGTCTCTGGATCGGTGAGAACATCTTTGCCTTGAGTGATCTTGTCTTGCCAGCCATGATTAAGTTCATGCGCCATGGCATAGATGATATCGATGTTCTTGGCGCGCGGATCCAGCGTGACAATACCGCCGCCGTAACTGCCTGCATTATCTTGAGAAGGCTCCCACTTCAGTTTGATATCCTGCGTGCTGGCAAATTGATAAAGCTGTTCACCTTCGCGGCTTTCCCGCATCATCTTGACGATATGTTGTATACGGCGGTCGCCTTCTTTGTTCATGTCGCGGAAGGAAACGGTCGCGCCTAGATTTTCTGATCCGGCTAATTTGAAATTCTCATCGGCATACCAGTGCAGTGATAGGGCGATGGCACCCGAAGCCAGTGCCGTAGACAGCATCAGCAAATGCCGCGCCAGCCGTGATGGCCTGTGGTTTGCGGCCTGCATAAACTCATAAGGCATTTGATCGTGCGGGTTCTTTTTCATTCTTAAAACCGTTCAGAGTGAAGGTCATAGAATATACTTGTTTACATAATAATAAAAGAAAAATAGAGGACGCTTATGTGGCTGATAATAAGGAGGTTTTAGGCCGTTTTGCGAGTTTTCAGGGCGAGAGCGGCATCCAGCAGGGCCTTGGTGTATTCCGTTTGCGGGTGATCAAAAATCGCCTGCGCCGGGCCTTGCTCGACCACTTTACCGTCCTTCATCACGATCAGGTCGTGCGCCATGGCCCGCACGACACGTAGGTCATGAGATATGAACATATAGGCGAGGTTATATTTCTCCTGCAGGCCACGCAGCAGATCAACGATCTGCGCCTGTACGGAAACATCCAGGGCTGATGTCGGTTCATCAAGCACAAGGAACTCAGGTTTCAGTACCATCGCGCGCGCAATCGCGACACGTTGACGTTGGCCACCGGAAAATTCATGCGGGTAACGGTGACGTGTATCGGGATCTAGGTTCACATCACGCAAGGCCTGTACAACCAGTTCCTCACGCGCGGCTTTGGAAATATCCGTACGGTGAACTTCGAGACCTTCGCCGATGATCTGGCCGATACTCATGCGTGGTGAAAGCGATCCAAATGGGTCCTGGAACACGATCTGCATTTTTGAACGTAAGGATCGTGTTTCATTACGATCAAGGCCGGAAATTATATGGTCCTTGAATTTGATTTCGCCCTGTGACGATGTAAGGCGCAGCATCGCCAGCCCCAAGGTCGTCTTGCCGGAGCCTGACTCACCAACAACACCGACGGTTTGGCCCGCGCGGCAGGTTACATCAATGCCATCGACGGCCTTGACCCATTCTTTCACTTTGCCAAAGAAATTCTTCTGGCGGGGGAAATGAACCTTGATGTCGCGGCCTTGCATAATCACGGGCGCATTCTGATTAGCGGGAATGGCGTTACCCTTAGGCTGTGCCGCCAGAAGCATTTTTGTGTAGTCGTGCTGCGGGTTAGCGAACAGGGCTGGGGCTGCGTTCTGTTCGACAATCTCGCCGTTTTTCATCACACAGACATGGTCAGCCATCTTTTCGACGATAGAAAGGTCATGCGTAATCAGCAGCAACGACATATCCAGTTTGTCTTTGAGGGATTGCAGCAATTCCAGAATTTGTGCTTGTACCGTAACATCCAGCGCGGTGGTCGGCTCATCGGCAATCAGAAGATCTGGGTTGTTGGCAAGCGCCATGGCAATCATCACACGCTGGCGTTGGCCGCCGGAGAGTTCATGCGGATAAGCGCTGAGGCGGTCCTTCAGACGCGTGAGTCCGACAAGATCAAGCAGTTCCAGCACGCGCTTGCGCGTATCGACATCGTTCATGCGCTGGTGCACTTTCAGTACCTCACCAATCTGGCGCTCAATCGAGTGCAGCGGGTTCAGAGATGTCATCGGTTCTTGGAAAATAATACTGATGCGTTTGCCACGCAGGGTGCGCATAAATCCTTCGCCGCTGCCGACAATTTCCTGACCGTCAAAGGTGATAGAACCAGAGGGGTGCACAGCGCGCGGATAGGGCAGCAATTGCATGACAGACATGGCGGTGACGGATTTACCCGAGCCGGACTCACCGACCAATGCCGTGGTTTGGCCCTTGCGGATATCAAACGTCACACCCTTCACGGCGTTGAACACGCCCTCGGAAGTGCGGAAATCCACGCGCAGGTCTTTAACACTCAATAGGATAGGATCTGTCATGGGTTAAATTTGGCCCGAATAGGGGCTTGAGTAAAGCTTTACTCGGCCTTTTCGAGGATATATACCCATGTCCTATGAACGAAAAAGCTGCTGAAAAGAAACCCAAAGAAGTCAAAAAAGGAGCCCCCTCAGCCGGGCTCTATTTGCGCTTGTCTGATGACAAGCCCTTTGAGGATGCTTTCCGCGATATGCGTGAGGCCGCTTTCGTGATCAACCGGTCTGCCTATGAGAAAAACCTGCATGTGCTCGAAGTCGGCGGCGACCCGATGGATGTCGATTCCACCGACCGCCTGAAAGCACTAGTGCTGGGTGGCAAGCAAAACGGACTGGTCGTGATCGTGCGCGGCCATGCCGGACTGGCCTTTGCCGTTGAGGCCGATGGCGTGCTGCTGGATAAGCTGGAAGATGTGGCGAACGCCCGTGAAGTGATGGGTGATGATGCGATCATTGGTCTACGTTGTGGCCTCTCACGTCAGGCCGCCGAGAAGGCTGCCGAAGCAGGCGTGGATTACATCAGCTTTGCCTCAGGCGGACGTGGTGATGTTCTGCCGCCGGAAACACTGATCGGCTGGTGGAGCGCAACCTCCGAAGTGCCGTCTCTGGTCGAGGGTAAGCTCTCTAATGATGATTGCGCCCGCTATGTGCGTTCAGGCGTGACGTTCCTTGAGGCCACCGATTATGTCTGGAATCACCCCAAGGGCATCAAGCAGGGCACCATCGACATGCTCTATGCGATTGAGCTGGCTATGGAAAACTATCAGGCTCAATAAGCCCCTATCCCTAAGTGGAACGGTTTTTGCATTTATAATTAGAGATAAAAATGGCGGATTTCCGTGAGTTTTGATTCCGGAAAGCCAATTTTAACCTCTTGTTAACCGCAATATAGGGTATAATGGAATTATGGCTGTAGGATCAGTGACATCAGGCGCAGGAGCGACCACCACGACGACCACAAGCACCGCGGACTTGTCCCCGGTGCAAAGGCTCGTGAAGCAACAGCAGGAAGAAGCTGCTCGTTACAAAGTCGGCACCGACGACGAACCCTATACAGAGCAAGACTGGTATGTGAACGCGAAAGTCGCGCAGCTCAAAAGCCAGATCAATACCTATTCAAGTGTTCCCGGCCTTGACCCTAACGGCGCGATCATGGATTCGCTGACGCAGGAAGTTAATGCGCTGGTGACCAAACAGCAGAACAAATTGAAAGCATCCCAGGCAGAGGCTGCCAAGAAGCAGGCCGAGCTGGATGCCATCGAAGAGGCCAAAAAGAACGCACCGCTGACAGCCGATCAACTGATCGAGCGTGCCAAGCTACGTGCGGAAGGCAAGGCGTTGCCGACAGAAGTGAGTGCCGAGGTGCAGAAGCTTCTGGATAAATCCAAAGGCGCTATCGTCGACAAGCAGGTTTAAAATCCCGCTGACAAAATTAAAAAACCCCCGCCCTCAGGCGGGGGTTTTACATTAGAGCACCAGCGGTCTGAATTCGCAGGCGTAGGACGCTATATAGGTCGGACGCAGCGATTTCTTGAGCCAGTATGTCATATGTTCTGGCGCATCGGGGCTGGGCTCTTCGGCCACGCGGGACATGCCGGCGGCTTCAAAATTCTTCAGGCTGGCGTAGTTATCGACACGCACGCGCGCGCTAACACTCTGCAGACCTTTATGTGTGGCATCTTCCAGCCATTTATCGATCATGCGTGTGTGCAGGCGCTGGCCGCGGTGTTGCGGGTCAACCAGCACATTAAATGTTGTGGAGTTGCCGTCAGCTTCACGGGTCAGTGAATGGCCGACCAGAACGCCGTTATTGTCGAAAATGCCGATGGCACCGTGGCCTGCGGCAAAGTGCGCGCTGTAATATTCGGCATCACGGGGCACGACATTGTCGTTGCCACAACGGAGCTGCAGGGCCGCCATAGCCGGCACATCCTGATGACCAAGGCTCAGGCAACGATATTCGCTTTGTGTAGCGGCAGTGCCAATGAATATAGGGCTAAGTCTTGTGAGCTGTGCTCGTTGTCTCTTCATCTCTGTGATCCTGACATAACCAAGTGTTCTGGGGCGTTCTAACTGACCGCCGCCGGGGGTAGGTGATGTCTGTTCTCAGGAGAAGTGTGCAGAAGAACCTAGACGCCTACGCCGCCGACGGGCGGAAGGTACGTCTTGGTGGAAGGCGCAGGACGCCAGGTGAAGTTCCATCTATGCTCATAAGTTGACGTATAAGGTTTAATGGCTTCTCGTGTCAAATAAAAATCGGCCTCAAGAGGCTCTTGAGGCAAATTATTTTTGCGCAGGAGCCTTTGCCGGGCTCGTGCTGGTTCTTGAGGGTGAGTCGAGAGGCCGCATCAGATCTTCCTTCAACGTCTCTGCTGCCGATTTTTGTGGGACAGCTTCATCCTCACCGAAGGCATTGGTGTAGCCAGGGCGTGCTTGGGCCATGGTGCGGGGGCGGCTGAAATCTTCGGGATAGTCTGCAGGAAGCTTCGTGGCCGAAGATGTCACTGTCGGCATGGTGGCTGGCGCTTCGGCGGCTATCGCACTGGAGGGCAGCAGCCAGATGGCCAGCAGCCCGATCATAAACAGGTAAGGCACGGTCATCCCCCCGGATCACTTTTGAAACTCTTCTATTCTTTTATGTTAGGCGGGCAATGGTTAACGCCTTGCGAATAAAGAATAAAATCGTATTCAATTGTGGCGGAGATCACAATCAAACCGGTATCCGATTACTTTTTAAGCGGTAAAACCTGCTCAACAAGCGTGGCGAAGTAGCTGACGCCAATCGGAATGATGTCATCGTTGAAGTCATAGCCCGGGTGGTGCAGACCCTTGTTGTGCGGGCTGGCCTTATCCGGGACACCTTGACCGATGAAGACGAATGCGCCGGGTTTCTGACGCAGATAAGCGCTGAAGTCCTCACCGCCCATGCTGGGCGGTGTGTCGATATCGACATTAGCTTCACCCACGACGACGGCAGCGGCCTTGGCGGCCAGCTCTATGGCATCCGGGCTGTTAACGGTGGCGTAGTTGTGGAACATGAACTCCATGTCAACGGTGGCACCCATAGATGTCGCGATGCCTTCGATGATGGTTTTCATACGGGCCAGGACCTTGTCGCGGGTATCGTTGTTAAAGGTGCGAACTGTGCCAATCAGCTTGGCTTCATCAGGGATGATGTTGAAGGCACCGGAACCGGCGTGGAAGTTGGTCACGCTGACAACCACGGTATCAATCGGGTCAACATTGCGGGCTACCACGGTCTGCAGCGCGCTGACGATCTGCGATGTGATGACAATAGGGTCAATCGTCGCATGCGGCATGGCGGCGTGGCCGCCGTAACCCTTGACCGTTACATGGAATTCATCGACCGACGCCATGATCGGGCCGGGGCGCATACCAATTTTGCCCATCGGCTCACCCGGCCAGTTATGCAGGCCGAACATGTAATCAATCTTGAAATCCTTGAACAGGCCTTCTTCGATCATCTTGTCTGCGCCGTTGCCGCCTTCTTCTGCGGGCTGGAACACCAGATTGACTTCGCCGTCAAAATTCTTTGTCTCGTTCAAATATTTGGCAACCGCCAGCAATGTGGCTGTATGGCCGTCATGGCCGCAGGCGTGCATCTTGCCCGGTGTTTTGGAGGCATGCGGCTGACCGCTTTTCTCGAGGATATCGAGGGCGTCCATATCCGCACGCAAACCGATGCCTTTGCCGGACTCGTTCTTCTGGCCCTTGATGGTGGCGACGATACCTGTTTTGGCGATGCCCTTCTTGAACGGGATACCCCATTCGGTCAGCTTTTGCTGCACGAGTGCCGAGGCATATTCCTCTTCATACTTGGTCTGAGGGTTCTGGTGCAGGTCGCGACGCCATACGGTGGCTTCGTCTTTGAGGTCGGCGGCGCGGTTCAGAACGGGCATGGCGGTCTCCTTATTTGAATAAGGAGTTATATTAGCGCGGGGTCACCCCCGGGGCAATCGCGCGCAGGGCCTTTTTTGTGCTGATTCCACTGGCAAGAGCCTCCAGCCTTAGGCGGGTCAGACCTGTATCTTCCAGCGCCGCCAGATCCAGCGTAATCGTAGTGCCTTGTTTATCCCGTAAAGTGCCACGGTCCATGAAATCGAGAATGATACGGGCCAGTTTCTGCCGCCCCTGGCGGTCGGCCTGATACCATGTTTTGGCATCATCTCTGTGGTCGTAATTAATCACACCGGCGTAGGACAGCTTGTTAATGTCAGACAGCATGCCAGCGGCCTTGATCGGTTTCCATGCCAGCGTATCGCGGAAGAGTTTCGTCGAGGGAATATTGCTGTTGCTGACTTCGCCCGCAATCACGCCGCGTGGTGATCGTGATGACCACCATTCTTTTAAGGTCAGGGCCGCAATCACAATGCTCGCACTGTGGAAACCTTGCAGGCGTGTCAGTGCTGTGCCGATTTCAGTATGGCGTGGGCGCTTGTGGGCATCATCGTCTTCTTTTAAATGCCATGCCATAGTCAGCGTGTAGATGGTGCCTTGCTCATCCTGCAGAAAGGCACCGTGACCGTTGGCGACATGTTGTTCAAAAATATCACCGGAACGACCCGCGACTTGCGCGTCAGGGTCAATGCTCTGCTTCACGCGCGGATCGAATAGTTCTTCGATGGCGGGTTTGTTAGCGGCTGTTGTAAAGGCTAGCCGTAAATGACCGGGTAACGGTGTGCTCATGAATCAACAGTGGCACACTCTGCCAAGCGCAGGCAATCCGCTGAGTGTTTTGCAGTGCTTATAAAAAGCTAGAGATTGGCCTTACGGGGGTCAAAGGCATCACGTACGGCTTCACCAATGAATGTCAGCAATGACAACATCAGGGCCAGCGAGATAAAGGCGGTAAAACCAAGCCACGGTGCCTCAAGGTTATTCTTACCTTGTTCCAGCAATTCACCCAATGATGGCGCACCCGGCGGCATGCCTAGACCAAGAAAATCGAGAGAGGTCAGCGCTGTAATGGATCCCGTCAGAATGAACGGCATCATGGTCATGGTGGCGACCATCGCATTCGGTAAAACGTGACGCCACATGATGGTATTGTTGGAGACGCCAAGAGCATGGGCCGCACGCACATAATCAAAATTACGGGTACGCAGGAATTCCGCCCGCACGACATCGACCAGACTGACCCAAGAGAACAGAAGCAAGATCAAAAGTAGCGTCCAGAAGCCCGGGGCAAACATCGCTGAAAAGATAATCAGGATGTAAAGCGAAGGCATCGCTGACCATACTTCGATAAAACGCTGCATGATCAAATCGACCTTGCCACCGTAATAACCTTGGAACGCACCCGCGGTAATGCCTATGATCGAACTGATTAGTGTTAGGGTAAGGCCAAAGAGCACAGAAATGCGGAAGCCATAGATCACACGGGCTGCTACATCACGGCCCTGATCATCGGTGCCCAGAATATTGTCGAATGTCGGATGCGACGGTGCCGGGGTCGGCAGATTATAATTCACGGTGTCGTAATAAAAAGGAATAGGGGGCCATACCATCCAGCCGCCCTTAGATTTCACCAGTTCCTGCAGATAGGTATCGCGGTAATCGGCTTCGGTTTCAAAATCGCCACCGAATGTGGTTTCCGGATAAGAGACCATGAACGGCACATACAGTTTACCGTCATGTTGCATCAACAACGGCTTATCATTCGCCAGCATTGGGGCTAGCAGCGCCAGCACGAACAAGGTCAGAAAAAACCATAGCGACCAGAACCCACGTTTATTGGCGCGGAACTGTTTCAGGCGGCGGCGGGTAAGCGGCGATAAAGTCATGCCCCATAATAGCCCCGCCGGGGCCTGGGGCAAACCCCCATAACCCACTTATTCAGAATGGTTTTGGCTTCAGGAAGGTGGAAAATTCGGATGGAGACATGGCTGCCGGGGCCTGATGGTCCACCGGGAAATCATTAATCTGCAGCAAGCTGCGGAAATGGTCTGCGTCCTTATAAACCTGACTTTGGGGCGACAGCATGGATTGTCCGATGACGGCTAGGCCTTCCTGCGCCAGATCAGGGTCGCGCGGGGCGATCGTGCGGCAGAGTTCCAGAATGGTGCTGGCCATTTCCTCGGTGAGGGGGATGCCCTCTGCTTCCCGGTCATCGACGATATCAATATAGGCTTCAAGGGCGTTCAGCGGTTTACGCTCTTTTACAATGTCGGCCAGTTTTTGCATGGTTTCATGCATCGACCATTGGCGGTTTTCACGCACCATATAATTCGTGTGCATGACGACAGCCAGCAGCTCTACGGCGTCCAGCATATGGGCATCGTTACAGATACGTTTGAGTTCATCCGTAAGCTGCGTTTCCTGCGCACTGCCGAGAACTGTTTTCTTTAATGCTCCGGCAATCATTTCAGCAGCCAAGGGGTTGTCTTTAGGAGTGAGGGCTTGTGTGGCCTCGATCAGGGCATTGATGCCGATCTGCTTTGTCTCAACATCCTTGCCAGCTCTGTCGCTGACATCGCGGGCAAAGCCCATCAACGTGTAAGGATTACCCCAGCTGCTGATAAACGCCAGTGCCTCGGTCAACGGCTGGTGTGCGTTCTTGTCCTTGCTGGCCTGTTTGGTCAGGTTCATCAGCGGGCCATGTATTTCGATCAGATTGCGGGTTTTAAGCGCTGCATAAAGGGCACCCAACGTGGAATTGAGCGCAGCAGCCTTCTTGAAGATAGGTACGATTTCAGCAGTCATTTTTTATGCTTCCCTGTTATGGGGCCAACCTAGCAAGCCATAACGGGGCTGTCAAAATTCAGACATTGCGAGCGTTGAAATCAATCCGGGGATCAACCATGACATAGGTAATGTCGCGGATCAGCGTGGTCAGCAGGCCGATCAGGGTGAACACATACAGCGTGCCCAGTACTACCGGATAATCACGGTCCATGATGCTCTTATAGCTCAGTAGCCCGAGGCCATCGAGGCTGAAAATAACCTCGATCAGCAATGAACCCGTAAAGAAGATGCCAAGGAACGCCGCCGGGAAGCCCGCAATCACGATCAGCATAGCATTACGGAAGACGTGACCATAAAGAACGCGGTGCTCCGTCAAACCCTTGGCGCGCGCTGTCAGCACGTATTGCTTGTTGATTTCATCAAGGAAGCTGTTCTTGGTCAGCATGGTCAGGCTGGCAAAGCCACCAATGACCAGCGCGAAAATCGGCAATGCCATGTGCCAGAAATAATCGCCGATCTGTTGCAGCATATTCATGTTGGCCCAATCGTCCGAAACGATACCGCTTAACGGGAAGATGTTGAAGTAACGACCTCCGGCAAAAAGAATGATCAGCAAAATCGCCAGCATGAAACTCGGGATCGCATAACCCACGAAAATAACGCCGGATGACCACACATCAAACGGTGTGCCATCTTTGACCGCCTTGCGAATGCCGAGCGGAATACAAATCAGGTAAATGATGATCGTCGACCATAGGCCGAGCGATATTGATACCGGCATCTTCTCAAGGATAAGGTCAATCACACCAATATTGCGGTAGTAGCTTTCACCCAGATCGAACTGGGCATAATTCTTGACCATTTCAAAGAAACGCACATGTACGGGTTTATCAAAGCCATACATCTTCTCAAGCTCGGCGATAAATTCAGGGTCGAGGCCTTGTGATCCGCGATACTTGCTGCCTTCGCCGGCATTCATTTGCATGCTGCCCATGGCGGTATCGCTGCCGCCACCGCTGAAGCGTGCCGTGGCATCGGTATCGTGACCTTGCATCTGCGCAATCATGCGTTCGACCGGCCCACCCGGCACAAACTGGATGACGATAAACGAAATCAGCATGACCCCGAGGATGGTCGGAATCATCAGCAAAAGGCGCTGCAGGATGTAATACGCAAGGTTGTTCATGAGGGAAAGCCTAGACTTTTGAAGGGATTGAGGCAATCCCGTAAGCCCCCGCAAATCGGACTTGCACAGAACTTTATGCTTATGGCAAGTTGGGCCGTAACAGGGACAATAATAATGCCAAACGCAGATAAACAACCAGCCGTGGATTCGGTGCTGAAAACGCACCGCCTGATCTTGGTGTTCGACCATGCCGTCAATAAATCGCATATGAAAGAGCACGTCGCGCGTAACCGCGTGATTGACCCGGCACGGCTGCCATCCGGTACATGGGCGGTCCGTTTTCATGATCGCCAGCACGTCGTCATCAATGGACAGAAAATTAACGGGCCCCTGCAAAACCAGTCGCCACTGACCCTGATCGCGCAGGAATTATTTCCCGGCTATCATTTTGCTGCCCATATGAATGAAGTATCCGTAGCGCTGAAGCATGACGGTATTCGTCCGGTCATCAAGTTGCCGCCATCGGCTTACAATTACAATTCAGATGATATCTCTGGCCAGTATAAGGTCGTGCCGCGCCATGCGCATGTCATCAATACGCAGGGCGAACGCCTGTGGCCGCTGATGAATGAAATTTCTTAAGGCTTAACGTTCCAGCTTTGTACGGACCAGCGAATGCCGTCATGCTGCATGATGCCGTAAGCTCCGGTGGAAAGCTTGAGCGGGAAGTGCGTACGGAACGCTTCGAAATCACCGGTCATATGGGGCGCAAAACGCGCGGTGCCATTACTGGTCACCACCATTACAACACGGTCGGTGTAATTTTTTACGATGAAATGACCGAATTCATTCCATGATTTGATCAATGTCGGTGGATCAATTTGCCATCCCGGGGGCGGGGTGCCGAATTCATCCCATGCTTTCAGCGCATCTTCACCTATGCGTGCCAGCACCACATCTTCGGGCATGTTTTCATCAGGGCCGTAATCAAGCTCGTTGAATATCGCCAGCGGCTCCAGCGGAATACCGGGATCAATGGATTCAATCGCCAGAATAGCCGTTTCTTTGGTGCGGCGTTGTTGTGAAGAAAATACGATTTGTGGCACCAGCAAGCGGTCGAATAAGTGCTGCCCGAGTTTACTAGCCTGTGCGATGCCGGATTCAACCAGTGGCAAATCCGTACGGCCACCGACGCGGCGGGGTGTTTCACCGGGGCCAAATGTATTGCCGTGACGGGCGATGATCAACGTGGTTTGCGGCATTATTTTTTCTGCTCGAATTCGTGTTTAGCGGCGACCAGCGGCGCCAGCTTCTGGCTCATCCCTGTGAAAATCACGCGGGCGCTCGGGCTCATCGGGCGATGCAAGCCATCCTGAATAACATTATAGGCATCTTCGACTTTACCTTGTTTCAAAAGGAGTCCTGCATATTCCTCACGCGCATGGAAATGCAGTGGGTTCTTACGTAACGCTTGCTGCCATGACTGATCGGCCAACGTAATGTAATCAGGGTTGTAATCAGCGCCACCACGCAGATAAAGTTTGGCACGTTTGTGATCAACGTCACCCCACGCCGGATTGGCAGCAGCGGCATGATCCAGCAAAGCCATTGTATCATCATATGCCTTGCGACGGTCATCTGCGGTCATCTGCATCGGCGGTTGTGCCAGCAGATCAATATAGAAACCAGCCAGTTGCACATCGGCATCGGCAAAGCTACGCGGGGCATATTGACGGGAAAGGGCAATGTTATTGGCGAAGTCATCGACGTTGCCACGGGCCAGACCTGCATTAGCACGGTTCAGGAAGTGAACACCCGCCGCACTGCTGAGGATGGTGAGCGCCACCAGTAGTCCTGTCACCACCAACGTGCCAGACCATATCAGACGGTCACGTTTTTCAAGCGAGATGTTGATAAAGGAGCGGTCATCAGCGGTCAGCACATACAATGCCGCCATCAATACACCCGCTATGATCAGGTTACCCATCAGGTAGAACTGGAATTCGATATGAGCATGTACTGTCAGCGCCAGCAACGCGGCCATGCATCCGGCCACCAGTACCCGCTTTGGATCGCCGTTTGGTATACGGGACAGGCCTTGCACACCGCGCACCAGCCATGCAATCACAGCGGCATAGAACAGCAATGTCGCGGCAATCCCTGTTTCAACACCAAACTGCAGAGCATCCATATGCGCCCAATGGCCCATGGAAACGGCGTCAGCATCAAGGCGGTATCCGGGATAATAAAGATAGAACGTGCCAAGACCCGTACCCGTCAGGACGTGATCACGCAGCATCGCCAGCGCACCCTTCCAGATTGCAAGGCGTTCAAAACTGGAATAATCAAGGGCAGGATCACCAAAAATCGGCAGGCTTTGTTCCAGTGCCGTATGACTGGCAAAAAAGAATATTGCAAATAGCGCCGCCAGAACCCCGGCCACGATGCTTGCGGGTTTCCAGTCTGTCTTGATCGTGGGGAAGAGCACGAGTGCGATAACCGCCGCACCGATCAGGAAGCAGATCAGCCCCCCGCGGCTACCCGTGGCAATCAATGCCGCAAACAGCAGGGAACTCAAGGCGAGCGCGATAATACGGTGGCGTTTATCGCCAGCCAAAGCATAAGCGACAACAGGCAGCAAAGAGAGATTTAGCAAGGCCGCCATGTTATTCGGGTTCAGCATCATGCCGGGGGCGCGTTGCAGCCCTTCGGCAAAGAATTGCCACATGACGTGCACGGCTAAAACGGCGGTAGCAGCGATAAGCGCCAAGGCGGTGTTACGAATGAGCGCGGTTTTATCAGGAACGCACAGCAGACCCATAAGCGTCAGCGGCAGAACCGTCAGATTAAGCCATGTCACAAGGCTGGCGTAGGGCACGTTGGTCCACAAAAGACTGATACTGAGATAGCCCCAGAATCCGAGTGTCAGCAGTGCGCAGCCCCCACGGGGGAAAGTCAGGCCACGTGATAGTGCGGGCAGGGTACAGAACAGGCTGGCCACCAGTACCAGCAGTATGGCGGGGGCAAAGGCCACATCATGGGCACCACGGAAAAACAGGCTGGTGCCGAATGCCGCCAGCAACAACGCAGGAGTAATAATAGCCGTCAGGTTCATGACAGATCGTCACCAAATTGTTTGATCATGGCTTCGGCACGGGCAAGATCTTCCGGAGAGTCTATGCCGGATTGCAGAGGGCCGTGCTCAGCGCTTACCTCTACAGTTTGAATGGAAATGCCGTTCTCAAGGAAGCGGAGTTGCTCAAGGCCTTCCAACTTCTCGTAAGTACTCTGCGGCAGCTTTACAAAATGCTTCAGGATATCTGTGCGATATCCGTATACGCCCATATGTTGCCATACAGGTGATGCGCCGGAACCCGCTTCACGCATTTTCTTTTCATCGCGAATGGCGGGCAGAATGTTCTTGGAGAACCAAAGTGCCTGACCATCAGCATTGCGAATGCAGGTGGTGCCGCTGAACGGGGTCGATTTTTTGGCGGCGCGCAGGGCATCCAGATCAATCCATGACAGGCGGTGCACAGGTGTCACAACCTCAAGCTTTGGATTATCGCTGATGGTGTCTATCAGGGCTTTCAATACATAGGTCGGGGTAAACGGCGCATCACCCTGCAGGCTGATCAGGAAGTCATAAGACTCGCCTGAGTTGACGGCGGCTTGTAATACACGGTCTGAACCTGTGGCACATTCCGCCGATGTCATCACACAACGCGCACCAATGTCTTTGGCATGCGCCGCGATACGGTCATCGTCAGTGGCGATCATAACGCTGATGCTTTTATCGTTCGCGGCAGCATTCAATCCCTTCTGATAAACGCGGGAGAGCATGCTACGCCCGTTGATCAGCGCGAGCGGCTTTCCGGGAAAGCGCGTCGAGCCGTAACGGGCCGGAATGATAATAGCGGTCTTCATAAGGTTACTTCTTCCACCATGTTTCGGCGACAGGCAGGCCAAATTCCGGATTTTTCGCCGGTTGGCCAAAACGATCCCAATAAGCAATACGCCATGCAGGCATGTGCCAGTTGGACACGCCGTAATAGCTCCACTGCAATACGCGGTCGAGGGCGCGTGAACGAACGACCAGTTCCTCACGGCTTGGTGCGCTGATGATTTGATCAACCAGAGCATCGACAACCGGGTCACTGATACCGATCAGGTTACGTGAGCCGGGGGCATTTGCTACAGCCGAACCCCAGAATTCACGTTGCTCATTACCCGGTGAGTTTGATTGGCCGTAAACATTGACGGTCATATCAAAGTCATAGGTGTTCATGCGGTTCTGGTATTGCGCCGGATCAACCATACGGAAGTTGGCTTTCACGCCAATACGTTGCAGATTCTGGATGAATGGGGAAATCCAGCGTTCGAATTGCGGGTTGTTATCCAGGAATTCGAATTGCAGTTTCACGCCGTCTTTCGAGCGAATGCCATCGGGGCCAACTTTCCAGCCTGCGGCATCCAGAATATCGGCGGCCTTTTTCAGATTGGCACGGGCATTGCCGGAACCATCTGTCTTGGGTGGGTTATATTCAGTGGTGAACAATTCAGGCGGCAGTTTGTCGCGGAAGGGCTCCAGCAATTCAAGCTCACGGCCCGTCGGTACGCCCGTGGCGGCCATTTCAGAGTTCGAGAAGAAGCTGCGTGTGCGTTTATAGCTGTCATACGCCAGTGCCTTGTTCGACCATTCGAAATCGAATGCGTAGGTCAGGGCTTCGCGTACGGCACGATCCTTAAAGATCGGGCGGCGCACGTTATAGATAAAACCTTGATAGCCTTGCGGCAATTCGTGCTTTAGTTCTTTTTTTGTAATGCGGCCATCCTTTACAGCTGGTGCGGTATAGGAAGACGCCCATTGCTTGGCTGAGTTCTCCTGACGGAAGTCATATTTGTCAGCAAACAGAGCCTCCAGCAGAACACTCGCATCTTTATAATAGGTATAAGTCACCTTATCGAAGTTATAGCGGCCTTTGTTAATCGGCAGATCTTTGCCCCACCAATCGCCAACGCGGTCATATTCAATGCTTACCCCTGTCGAGACTTTGCCCACTTTGTAAGGGCCGCTACCCAGTGGCGGTGTCAGTGTGCTCTCAGAGAATTTGTTCTTGCCGTCAGTGTAGAAATGTTTCGGCAGAACCATCAGCTGGCCGACGATCAAGGGCAGTTCCAGATTGTTGGCGGTATCGAATGTGAATTTCACCTTGGTTGGTGACAATGCCTCAACGGTTTTCACATTGTGATAATAGGCTTTGTAGAATGGCTGACCTTCGGTGGTCAGCGCATTGAATGTCCATACAACATCATCGGCTGTAACGGGTTTGCCATCGTGCCATTTTGCTTGCGGGCGCAGATTGAAAATAACCCAGCTGCGATCTTCGGGCACTTCCATGGTTTCTGCCAACAAACCATAAACCGAGAATGGTTCATCCAGTGTCTGGTCGAGTAGCGTCTCATAAATCATCGTCAGGCCCGATGCAGGAACGCCCTTTACAATGAACGGGTTCAACGTATCAAACGTACCCTGTGCCGCCATACGTAGTGTGCCACCCTTTGGTGCGTCTGGATTGACGTAGTCGAGATGTTTGAAGTCAGCCGCGTATTTCGGTGCACCGTGCAGCGCCATACCGTGAACGGGCTTTACGCCAGCGTCTTGCGCCATCGCGGGAACAGTAAACATCAGTGCCAGTGCAGCGGTGAGGAATAATTTTCCGATCATTACAAACATCCTTGTTCAGGTCAGTATCATGAATAAATCAGGCCACTTTGCGGTTATTGTGTGTGCCGTAAAGGTCCGGTTTGCCGAAGTGCCAGCCCTGGCCGTAATCAATGCCAAAATCCAGCAATTCACGCAGGGCTTTTTCAGTCTCAATTTTCTCTACGATCAGATCGATGCCTGCGGCATCCAGTTGTGTCTTCAGGCGGCTGACACGTGCAGACCCCCCACTTGATTGTGCTTCCTTGATCAGCCACGCGCCATCAAACTTGATGAAGCGCACGTGGCGGCTTTTCAGCAGGTTGATATCAATCTTGCCACTGCGTACACGGTCCATTGAGAAGCGCACGCCCAGTTGAGAAAGGCCATCCAGAACCGATACCAGCGCCGATGATAAGTGCTCGAGTTGTTCCTGCGGCAGTTCAAAGATCAGGCGGCTGGCCATGCCACGATTTTGTGACAGGAAGGTCACCAGATCACCCATGAAGCCTGTGTCGTTCAATGTTTCAACTGATACGTTCAGGATGTATGGCGTCTCGTCTGTCTTGTCCTTACGGTCACGCAGAATTTGCAGGCAGCGTAACAGCAACAAATTATCAACCGTGGTCATCAGGTTTTCTTTTTGCGCCAGACGCATGTAATGCTCGGCGGGCAGGTAAGTGCCCGTCATGGCGCGGATGCGGCCAAACACTTCGTACATGCGGTGTTTGCGTTGCGGCAGGCTGACGACAGGCTGCACGAACACATCAATGCGGTCATCTTGCACGGCTTGTTCCAACAGGCCCAAAATCATCGCATCGCTGTAATGTGCGAATTTGCTGTCCATGGCTTCTTCCATCTCGCTCATGGGTGGGGCTTTAGATGGCGGCGGTGCGATTTGCAGTTCAAGAATACCTGAATCCATTTTCGCAGGGGGTTGTTCTTTCGGCAGAGGATCACCCGGCAAGGCCTTTTTACCCATGGCAGCAAGGCGCGAGATAATCGTGCCGATCATCTTGGCTTCGATCGATGATGATGGCATCTGGTTCTTGCCTTGTTCTTCGACCGCGGTCGCCGTATCGTACAGTCCTTCTTTCAGGACAGTGATTTCACTGCGGCTACGTGCGACTTCGCGCACCAGTCGGTCATGGTTGCGGATCAATGTTTGAATTTGTTCAGACGCGGCAGATTCCCAAAGACGACGGCTGAGGATGTCATAGACAACCAACCCACCAAGAAGGATGAGGGCAGAGACCAGCACCAGAAAATCCGGTGTGGCATATTGGCCAACGAGGTACAGTAAGCCCGTACCCGCAATCGCAGCGGTGACAGTGCCCAGAAACAAACGGCGGCGCAGGCGCGCGAATTCATCAGATTTGCCATGCTTGCCGAACAGGAACAAACCCTTCGGTTTGCTCTCGGCTTCATCATGCGGCGTGGTCAGAAAATCAGGAAACATTCTTCAACTTCATCGCGTTTGCGTGATCCGCGCCGACGGCTTGCCCGATATGGGTGAAGCCATCCTCTTTCAGTCTGCGAATCAATGTGTGCTTGATCTCTTTTACCATGCCCGGGCCTTTGAAAACCAGAGCGGTATAAAGCTGCACGAGTGATGCACCAGCTCTGATTTTGTCATAAGCATCATCACCGGAAGAGATACCACCAACACCAATCAGCGGAATCTTGCCGTTTGTCAGGCTGTAGAAATTACGTAATACCTTGAGCGACTTTTCACGCACAGGCGCACCGCTGAGGCCGCCGCGTTCACCGCCAAACGGCTGGGCAAGGGTATCAGGGCGATCCAGTGTCGTATTGGTCAGAATCAGGCCATCAATGCCCGCTTGTAAAACAGCTTCGGCAATTTCGCCTTGTTGTTCTTCCGTTAGATCAGGGGCGAGTTTCACCAGCAGCGGTGGCATATCCTGCGCGCATGACTTCTGACGCTCTTCCATGATTTGTGAAAGCAACGCCAGCAGGTTTTCTTTCTTCTGCAGATCACGCAGGCCCGGTGTGTTGGGCGATGAAATATTCACGGTCAGATAATCGGCGAGAGGGCCAAGCTGACGCACAAGCGCACAATAATCTTTAGCGGCTTCGGTCTGATCCTTGTTCATACCGATATTGATACCAACCACACCAGCGGGCCGTGGCTTGGTACTTAAGAAGGCTTCGAAGTTATGACGGAAGCTATCGACACCTGCGTTAGGAAATCCCATGCGATTGATCACAGCCTGATCAGCAGGGGAACGGAACACACGTGGGCGCGGGTTCCCATCCTGTGCCTTCGGTGTCACGGTGCCGACCTCGACAAAGCCAAAACCAAAGCCGAACATCGGCGCAATCACTTCGGCGTTCTTGTCAAAACCAGCGGCCAAACCCACTGGGTTAGGGAAGTGACGGTTCCACAGTTTCACATGCAGCGCGGCATCATCAGCGTCAGCCTTGCATGCGGGCAGAGCCTTTAAACCCTTTAATGTCAGGCGGTGCGCTGTTTCCGGATCAATCTTATGCAGGAACGGGCGCGCGAGTTCATACAACATGACTAGCCTTTCAGGTGCGGCCATCCGGCCTTGAAATATTGCCAACCAGTGATGACGGTCAGCGCCGTCGCCAGTAGCATCAGCAAATTACCGCAGATCGCAGCATCGTAATAAACTTCACCGGGGATCAGGAAACCCAGTGCCAGCATCTGGACCGTGGTCTTCCACTTGGCAAGTTTCGTTACATGTACGACGACATTCTTGGGACCCAGAAACTCACGCAGGCCCGCGACCAGAAACTCACGTGTCAGGATAATGATCGGCAACGCCAGCCACCAACCCTGTACCGTATTGTTGGCCGCGACCGCAATAAACATCGCCATCACCAGAATTTTATCAGCAATAGGATCAAGGAAGCGGCCAAAGTCTGACATCTGGTTCAGCTTGCGCGCAAGGTAACCATCGAACCAGTCGGTCAGGGCAATGAACGCGTAAAGTGCCGTTGCCCACCAGATATAGTTACCGGGCATCACCATCATGGAGATCAGGGGCACAATCAGCACAACACGTGCCATGGTCAGCACGTTGGGAATATTGAAAATGGTTGTCATGGGGAATTTATAGCAGCTTCCCCATGCCCCGAAAAAGGGGATAGGGCTGATTTTTGAGGGTTTTCCCCTTATTAGGCAGGGTCGTTGCGGGTATGGCGCGTGATAATGTTCACAATATCACGGTCCATTTCATCCATACGGGCGTGGGCCTTGTATTCATCGCTGCCCTTGCGCGCCGGGGATAGTAAAATGACGACATCCGGCAGGATACGCACCAACTGCAGTTTTTTTATCTCTGCATAGGAAGGGGCGGCTTCATCATCGCTGATTAAGGGCGCTCCCGCAGATTTATAATTGTTCAGAGTTTCCCCTGTAACCTTATTTTGACGCATATAATCAAGGTATGTTTTTTGATTTAAGACAGCTTGAGGGACCGGATCTATTTTCTGTGCGCGGTCCAGAGCACGTTCCATAAGTGGATCATGCAGCGACACCATACGGGCGAGTGCATAGGGAACAGCCGTACCAAAATAATCAATCACCTGATGACGATCATCATCATTCATATCGTATGACATCTCATGTGAAATACGTTCCAGCTCATCATAAAATCCTTCAATAGCAGTACTCATGGTCTGGCCTGTATCTGTATTTCTCAGGTCTTCCCAGGTATGCGCGTGACCAATAATCAGAGCGCTCTCAAAACCGAGTGGATCGCTCGCACCATGCATACCAGTTTTATGTTCCATGTAATGGCGCATTTCGGATTTGAAATGCGCTTCCAACGGATTGGAGATATCGCCTTTGCTAATTGTATTGATCATATTATGCATCATATCGTGATTGCATAAGGTAATGATGGTTTGCAGATGCTGAAGTAATGCGCCTGATTGATAGGCAGCAGCTTTGCTCATCATGTCGTCATCAAGAGATAACACAGGAAGTGCAATACTGGATTTATCCGCATCCCATTTATGGGTGGCATTCTTATCTGTATGCCGGATTTCCATGAAGCCAAAGCTATAGGTACGGTAATCATCGGGATGACTGTCGACTAGCGTTGCTTCCATGCCGCCTCTAGTAAGCGGTTGAATATCTTTCAGTGCTTTATCATCCAATGTCTTGTGGGGGCATATGGTGACTTCTGCCAACACAATACTGCGTGTTTGTGAAGCAATGGGTTTGAAGATGTTGCTTAAGTCACCCTTTTGATAGACATCCTTCGGTTTATAATCCTTTAGGAACCCGGGTATGAAATAGCTGATCAACGAAGGGCGCTTCGGTGTGCCACCTTTTTCAACAGGGCCCGCGCGGGTCAGGCGCTTATCCAGTGCTTCCCAGTAATAAGACAGGCGTTTTTGTTCTGCTTCAGCCACTGCCACATGTGAAGCCTGGGCATAGTCTCTGAAATAATCGACAAACGACTCATGCTCCGCGTGATTATCTAGCGAAGTGAGAACGGGGGGACGATTGCCAGCGTCAGATTTAATTGCCACATCAGGCATGACCACATCTTACCGAGAATTAGTAAACATAAGATTTCTGCGGTTTTTTAGCCTTTCATGGCCAAAAAATCAAGAAAATCCAGGGTTTTAGGGCTGCTGGGCTGCCATAGAAAAACACCCGCTGGGATGCAGCGGGTGTTTTGAATGCGTCTTGTGAAACTTAAGCGTTAGCGGCTTTCGCTGTTTTGCGCTTTTCCTCTTCCGGATCGCGCAGCACGTAACCACGGCCCCAGACGGTTTCAATATAGTTGTCACCGCCAGCGGCAACCTGCAGCTTTTTGCGCAGCTTGCAGATAAACACGTCGATGATTTTCACTTCCGGTTCGTCCATGCCGCCATACAGGTGGTTGAGGAACATTTCCTTGGTAAGCGTCGTGCCTTTGCGCAGGGACAGCAGTTCAAGAATGCCGTACTCCTTACCGGTCAGGTGTAGCGGCTTGCTGTCAACTTCCACGGTACGTGTATCAAGGTTCACTTTAACTTTGCCTGTCGCGATCACGCTCTGTGCGTGGCCTTGTGAGCGGCGGACAATCGCCTGGATACGCGCGATCAGTTCACGCTTGTCGAAAGGTTTTGTCAGGTAATCGTCGGCACCAAAGCCTAGACCCTTAATCTTGTTGTCCATCTCGGACAGACCGGAGAGGATCAGGATCGGCGTTTCCACCTTGGACGCACGCAGGCGTTTCAGGACTTCATAGCCATCCATATCAGGGAGCATCAGATCGAGAATAATAATGTCGTAATCATAAATTTTGCCGATTTCGAGACCGTCTTCACCAAGATCGGTGATATCGACGATGTAGCCTTCGGACTTCAGCATTAATTCGATACTTTTCGCGGTGGATGTATCGTCTTCAACAAGTAGAACCCGCATGATTTTAGCCTCGCTGAGGTTGGGGTTATTGGTCAGTTTAAAGAGGGGTGTCCCTGTGTACTGTTTTGGTCTTTTAT
>Ga0247823_10000445_pt1 | contig 35062 bp, 34 predicted proteins | sample 13C_PalmiticAcid_2_FD_192426 | JGI IMG/M metagenome (GOLD analysis project Ga0247823, IMG submission 192426) | Soil microbial communities from agricultural site in Penn Yan, New York, United States - 13C_PalmiticAcid_Day30 | ecosystem: Environmental > Terrestrial > Soil > Agricultural land...
TCGATGCGCTGCGTGGCGATCGGGTCGAGGGCCGAAGTGGGCTCGTCGAGCAGCAGCAGCTTGGGATGCGTGGCGATGGCGCGCACAATCGCGATGCGCTGGCGCTGACCCCCCGAGAGTTGGTGGGGCTTCTTGTGTGCGTGCGTCGCCAGTTGAAAGCGTTCGAGGTAGCCGTTGGCGCGTGTGGTCGCCGCCCCCCGTGACATGCCGTAGACCTTGGTAAGGGGCAGCAAGATGTTTTCGAGTCCCGTTAGGTGCGGAAAGAGATTTAGCGTCTGAAACACGGTGCCCACTCGTCGGCGGTGCAAAAAGAGCGAGGCTTCGTTGAAGTGCAGGGGCTGCTCGTCGAGCGTCACCGAGCCCGCGCTCGGCACTGCAAGTCCGGCCAGGATACGTAGCAGCGAGGTTTTGCCGCCTCCCGAGGGTCCCACGAGCACTAGGGCCCGGGAGTCGCTGCGCAATGAGAGGTCATTCAAGATAGACGTCTCACCCACACGGTGGGCGAGACCGGAGATTTCAAGTTTCATAGCGCAGGCTCCGCTCCAATTGACGAATCACGAGGGCTAGGGGCAGTGTGAGCAGCAGGTACAACAAGGCGAGTGGGATATAGCTCTCGAGCGTGCTGTAAGTGAAGGAGTTGACTTCTTGTGCGTTGAGCGTGAGTTCGGAGATTGCGATCACCGACAGGAGTGAGGAGTCTTTGATCAGCGAAACGAATTGACCCGCTGCGGGCGGAAGCGCCACGCGTGCCGCTTGCGGCAGCACCACATAGCGCAGCGTTTGCAGTCGCGTAAGGCCGATGGCTTTGGCCGATTCGAGTTGGCTCGCGCCCACGGCGTTGATGCCGCCTCGGATGATCTCAGACATGTAAGCGCCTGCAAAAATCGAGAGGCTCAGCACACCTGCGGTATAGCGGTTTTCGAGGCCCACGACATTTGCGATGACATAAAAAAAGACGAGGATTTGTACGAGCAGCGGAGTGCCGCGCACCAGTTCCACGTATATACGTGCCAAAGCGCGCACGAGCACGTTACCGTACTGACGCGCTAGTGCCACTGCCATGCCGATCGTAGTGCTCAGCACGAGCGAGAGGGCGGAGATCCATATAGTGGTCACCAGGCCCTGCCAAAATTTCTGGCGGTAATCCCAAACGGCGTACCAATTCCAGGTATATTCGAGACGGTTGAAGGCCCAAAAGAGTCCTGCAATGAGAAGGACGATGACCAGAGCGTGGCTCAGGATTTCTTGGCGCAGTTTCGGGTTCATCATAACCATTCACTCACCTTCAAAAGAGAAAAGGAACGCCCATCTCTTTGAAGATTTTCTTTTCGTTGGCAAAATGTTTGTTGCCGAGTCGTTCGAAGCCACCTTCTTTGCGGTAGCTCGCGAGAAAGACGTTGATTTTTTTGAGTAGCTCCGCGTTGCCTTTGCGAACGGCGATGGCCCAGGATTCTTCCTTAAAGGGATGCAAAATCGCGCGCGTGGTGGCGAGGTTGCGCTGGTGATTGCGAAAGACTGACATCTCGTCGTAGATGAAGGCTTCGGCCTTGCCCTGGGAAACTTCCAGCACTGCAGCCGATTCTTTGTCGAGCACGAGCAGCTTTGCCTTGGGCAAATGCGCAACGGCGTATTGGTGCCCCGTGGTGCCTTTCTTTACGGCGACGGTGCGGCTGGGGACGTTGAGGTCTTCGACCTTTTTCACCGGGGACCCCGCGCCGACAAGCAGGCTGAGGCCGGTTTTGAGGTAGGCCTCCGAAAAGTCCACCGAGCGCGCGCGCTCAACGGTGGCGGTCATCGAAGAGATGATGCAGTCGATCTTGCCGGTTTTCAAGGCTGGGATGAGGCCGTCGTAGCCGATGTTTTCGATGCGCACGGTGGTGCCGAGTTCTTTGGCGAGGGCCTCGGCGATTTCGACGCTGATGCCCGAGGGCTTGCCCGTGCTATCGGTCATCTCAAAGGGAGGGTAGGAAAGCTCCATGCCCACGATAAGGGGGGCGGGGGCGGAGTATGCGGTGCTAGTGAGGAGTGCAAGCGCGAGCGCGCACAGGAAGTGTTTCATAAGTGGGGTCTAGAATAGAAGCCGTGGCCGCGCTTTGACAAGCACCGTTCACGGGTGCGTCAGAGGCTGCGTCCGTCGTAATGCTGAATTTCAAGCTTCAAGGGATCCACGCCCTCGAGACAGCGCACGTTGATGCTGCGCATGGGGGTGCCGTCGGGCATCTGGGCGGCTCCAAAGGGCGCCACTCCGCAGTTGGTGCAGAAGTAATGATGAATGCGCTTCTTGGCGAATTGATAATCTTTGAGATGCTCGCCACCGCTGAGGAGTTTGAACTGCGCTTCGGGAACAAAGGCCAATAGGTGGCCCCGGCGACTGCAGATCGAGCAGTTACAACTCATGGCGCCGCGAATCTCTTCGCTTTGAATTTCGTATTTTACGCTGCCGCAGTGGCAGCTTCCGGAATATTTCTGCGTGCTCATGCCGCAACCCCTTTTCGGTTGATCTCCGAGATCTGTCCGTTGAGAGTCCAAAAGTCATAGCTCACTCCCACAAACAAAAATCCGAGAGTGAAGAGGTAGAGAAACCCGCTGAAGTATTTGCCCATGTAAAAGCGGTGCACTCCGAAGGTGCCGAGATAGGCGAGAAGGATCCAGGCCAAATCGTAATCCACGCGACCCGCGACATAACGGCGATCAGCCGCGCGCTCCATCGAAGGGATGAGAAAGAGGTCCACCAGCCAGCCGATGCCAAGCAGGCCACCCGTACAGAGCCAAAGGGTGCCGGTGATGGGTTTGCCGTAATAAAAGCGGTGTGAGCCCGTAAAGCCCACGAGCCAGAGGGCGTAGCCGACGAGTTTGCCGTGTGAGGAGTTGTTCATGGGATTAAAATAAATCAATTCCATGTGGCGAGCAAATGCTCGCGAAGTGGGCCATTTAGTTCGGAACGGGCATTTCGGCCTCAACTTCGATCTCGTCTTTCACTCCAAGACCCATGTAGCTGGCTTTTTTGATTTTAAAGTCGCTCATCTTGGTGGTGAAGCGCGCTTTGCCCTGCTTGCCTGAGACTTCGTAGGTGCCCGTGACGGGCTTGGTGACGCCGCGAATTTTTAGTTTGCCCGTGAACTTGCCGTCTTTGCCTTCGGCCTCGAGGAGTTCCGCGCTAGGAAATTTGCTGGTCTCAAAATGCTCTTGGATATGCTTGTCGCGCAGGTCCATGCCGCTTTTGAGGCCGGTGAGGTCGAGCACGAGGTTTTTGCCTCGGTAGGTGTTGCCCACTTTGGTGAGGCTGCCTTTGAGCGAGTTGCCTTCGATGTTGAAGGAGCCAGCGGGCGCAAGCTTGGCTTTCATCACCACGCGGGTGCTCTGTGCCGAAGCGTAAGCAGACATGAAAAGCACAACGAGAAGGGCCTTGGGGGATAATGCAATCATGAATCACTCCTTGGGGGTTGTGGAATTGGCTTGGTTGATCTTTTCACTCTCGATGCGAGCCTTTTCGTCAATCTCTTGCTCAACCATGACCTTGAAGTTGCCGATCTGGGCACGAATTTGCCCCAAAAAGGATCCCACTTTGCGACTGACACGAACGAGTTCTTCGGGGCCTAGCACAATGAGTGCAATGATCGCCACGGCGACGATTTCAAAACTCGAAAGCTCCATGGGGATAGAATATCAGCAGAGAGCTCATTCTCCGAGGGAGCATCATTTTTTTGGCTGATCGGGTGCGATGAGTTCCAAGGGGTCTTCGAGGGGGGCGCTCTTCGCGGCTTCCGTGGGGCCGCGCCAAAGTTTTACGAGGACTTCGAAGTCGTCTTTCACGCCGACGCCGAGATACTTTTGCTCGGGAATTCCGTAGGCCGTCATGCGGCTCGCAAACCTCACCAGCACCACGTCTCTTTCGGGTTCGGTATAGGTGCCCGTCACGGGTGAGGTCTTGCCTTTGGCCTCCAGGAGGCCGCTGAAGGTTTTCTTTTGCATGTCGACTTTGAGTTCACGCAAAAAGATCTGGGGATAGGTTTCGGCCTCGAGCACTTTTTTCATATGCTGGTCGCGCAGAGGAATCAGCGATTCGAGCTTGCTCACTGCAAAGCTCAGGGGTCCCTGCAGGTCTGTGGGCGAGATGGCGTCGCGCGCGGTGGTATCGAAGCGACCCAGGGGCGCATGGTGCATTCGCAGCGTCACTTCGCTACGACGAATGGGCGTGGGTTCGAGAGCTTTCTCTTGTGCGAGCGCCGGAGCGAGGGCAAGCGATGAGATGATTAAAAACGATAGCTGGCGCCGAGTGACCATAGCACGTCCCCCCATTTTTGATACAAGCCGATGCTCTGGATCCACGCGACGTGTTCACGCTCGAGCCTGGTTTCGAAAAGGTACATGGCGCGCACACTTTGCTGCGGCTCTACTTGGTATCCGGTGGAGGGAATGGGCCAAGGGCTGTGCGACCAGCGCACGGGCACACGCAGTCCCAGGGCGACGTTCTTGAAAGAGGGCCGGTACAAGACAAAGGCTGCGGCTTCGGTGCCGAAAACGGGCACGCCATCGGCCTGGTAATCAAAGTTGTCGAGTGTTTGCTTTTCACTCAGGGAACGGCCGATTTCGGCCTGGCCAACAAAGAGACCAAGCGTGAGGCCCCATTCAAAGTGCTCGTGCTGCCAACGCAATTCGCCAAAAGGAAGCGCGCCAATGATGAACACGTTCAAGCTCGTGCTGCGTCCGTCGGGCAAGGTGACTTTGCTTGTGGTGCGAATGTTTTGGATCATGAGCCCTACGTGGCCACTTCGGCGGCTCGGCGTTGTGGGCATCGTAAAGCTGCTACGGGCGGCGGGCGTTGGAGCGCGGGGAGCTTTGGTCTCGTTTGAGGCGATGAGGCACTTTTCGCTCGAGAGGTAGTAAAGCGTTTGGCTGTCTTTTTTTGCGGCCACTAGGATGAAGCTCGAGCTCGTTTCAAATTCGCGGCTCAGCACTTTCTGGCCATGGACCCGCGCGTAGTTGACTCGCTCGCCAACTCTAAAGTTCACGGGGGTTTTGTTAAAACTCTGCTTGGCGTAGTTGACGTAGACAACAGAGCACGTGGCGCTCTTAACGGTTCCCTGCAGCCACTGATACTTGCTGGCGCCGGCCACGGCACTCAGCCCGAGAGCAACGATGAGAAATCCATGGCGCATCGATGTGTGAATCTTGCTCATCGTCATAACCATAAGTGTATCTGGGTTAAAAAGTTAACGGTGTCTTGCTCCACGGTGGGGGCGTCGGAAGTGCGTTTGAGATGCAGGTCAGTGCGCCATTCGACACGGTTCATGAGAAACCATTGCAAGCCCGGGCCCAGGCGAAAGACCCGCGGGGCGCCGGCCCTGGTGTCGTTGGTGGAAACCTCGCCGGCCACCACAAAGTGCAAGCCGCGCGCCGCGCGGATCATGTTCTCGAACATCACATAGGCGCCTAGAGTGCTTTGGGGAATTTCGCTGCGCTGGAGCACGGTGCCCGCTTCGAAGAGCACCGCAGAACCTTCGCCGGCGCCGATGCGCGCGTGCACGGCGTTCATGAGACGCGAACGGTAAGCGTTCTTGGTGTAGAGGTGCGAGTGACCGATGCGCACCTTTTCGTAAAGATCGTACTCGGCCATCAGCGAAGCGCCCTTTTGGCGCAGGTCGGCTTCTTGGAAAAGATTGCCAGCCAGGGCGGCGAGGGCGATCTCGTACTTTTCACCGAATTGGTGCAGGGCGATCATGTGCGATTGATCGTTTTGCGCGAGCTGGGTTTGACTGCGCGAATGGCTCGTGTGGTCGGGAATGCGGATGCCATAAGGCACGTCCATCATGCCGCCCATCACGCGCCAGTTCTCAGCGAGTCGCGTGGAGATGTAGTGCTCGCGCGAGATCAGCGGCATGCGATCTTCGGTTTTGGGGTTGAGCCCGCGTGCGGGCATGTAGCCGATGGTCACCGAGGCCCAGTGATTTTGATTGGGGCTGATGAAGGTGGCCGACGCGTCCATTTGCATCGGGATGTAGCGCATATGGCTCTGATCGGACTGGATTTCAGACATCAGCAGCAGCGAGCGAAAGCCCACGGCCGGGCGAAACCAGTCGGGGAGCTTTTTCTTACCGAGAAAACCCGAAGCTTCGGCCAGGGCTTCGTCGGAACTCGAGCTGAACATATTGGAGGAAATCGCCGAGGCGCCTACTGCACGACCATAATCCGTGAGCGGACCGTTGCCGAAGGCGTTGAAATGGCAGACTTGGCAGCTCGTATAGCCGTATCCGATGAACTGTGGGTAGGCTTCAAGACGGGCCGCGATAAGTGTGAGTGAGTACAGTGCGAGGTGACGCAATCGCATTCAACTGCCCTCGATCCAGTCGACGATGATCTGGACATCGGCGTCGCTTAGGTCAGCGTCTTTTGGCATGTCGCATTCTTTGTAGTCCGGATAGCACTCCGAGGTACGAAGGCGTTTGAAAAGATAAGACTGATTTTTCGAGCCGCGGGTGATACACGGCGTGTCGGATCCGCCGCCGCAGCTCCGGGTCTCCCAGTCTTCGTTGGAGTAGGACAAAAACCCCTGAAATCGTACACCGCCTTCGGTGGCGTGACAGGAAACGCAGTTGTTTTCTACAAAAACTTTGCGCACTTTGATGAGGGCGGCGTCTTCGGGGTCCCCGGGGTCAAGGGGCTTACGGTACGCGTGGTTGATCTCGTCGTTCTCGAAGGAGTTCTGCACCTGAAAACAACCCGAGACCAGGCTCAGTGCGACCAAAATCAGAAATCGATGAACCCCCAAAAGCTCCTTCACGCGGCCATCATAGCGATGACATCCCGGATCGTCCAGTAGGGCAGCAAAAGCTAATTCATCGCACATGAAATGCGTTAAACTACGCACCCCTGCCAGATCTTCACTCGGTCTTCACGAGATCTTCATGCTCGGAGGGGTGGATTTTCTCTATAATAAAGCCAGCGGCACGTTGGTTTTTCACAACAATCTCCGATACGGGTATTTATGACGAAGTTAGGCCTAAAACTTTTTAGACCGACCGTGCTGGCTCTCGGGCTTTCGCTCGTGGGTTGTAAGCCCATTGAGCTCTCTTTCACGCCTCCCGGTGCTCAGGGCCCCGACGAGACCAATGCCGGAAGTACGAACGACACTTCGGTCACTAGCGACACCAGTGTCACGAGCGATACCAGCGTGACCACCAACGATACAAGCGTGACTACGAACGATACCTCGGTCACGACCAACGACACTTCCGTGAGCACCAACGACACAAGCGTGACCACGAACGATACTACGGTCACAACAAACGACACGTCTGCTTCGACAAATAGCACCACGGTCACCACAAACGACACGTCCGCATCGACCAACAGCACCACGGTCACAACAAACGACACATCCGCGTCGACCAACAGCACAACCGTTACCACGAACGACACGACAGGTACTACTGGTGGCGGACAGGGCTTTCCCACCGCTTTGGGCGGGTCGGGCGACGAGAACCTCTTGGCTCCGTCGGGCACTTCGCAGGTTTTCAGCTTGGAGTCGGCTCAAACAAGAAACTCTTTTCAGAACGCCTGCAACGCTTCGGGAGCCGCGGGCACTAAGGGCAGCGAACGTCGTTGGCACCGCCTCACAAAAAATGAGTACCTGAACACACTGAGAGATTTGCTCACAGCGCTTACCGATTCCTCTTCGGCGAACACCATGATGACGGAGCTCCAGCCGAAGTTCAACGCCATCCCTGTCGACGTGGCCAGGGATATCTCCCGTAAAAGTCTCCCCTCCATGGACATCATCACTGGTGATGAGCACGCCCAGGCCTATCACGACATTGCGTTGGCGCTTGCCCCCAAGCTCGTTGCGAAAAAATCTTCCTTCATTGGTACAAATTCTTGCGTCAGCAGCACCACATCCTCATGCTTTGGCACCTTCCTCGATACCAAAGGGCATCTCTTTCTTCGTCGTCCGATCACGGCGGCCGAGAAAACCTTCTTGAAGGACACCGTTTTCAGTGCCACCGGTGGTGGTCTCACTAAGGCCATGGCCGCCCTGCTGATGTCGCCTTACTTTATCAATCACGTCGAACTCGACAACGGATACATCGATTCCTCCAACACCAAAGTGCAAGTGTTCAACTTAAGCGCGTGGGAACTAGCTTCAAAGCTTTCATACGCCTTATGGGGTACCATGCCCGATGCGACCCTATTTGATGCAGCTAAGAATTCTACAATCAACACGAATTCGGTTTACGAATCGGAAGCGCGGCGTTTGCTTGGCAGCGCCAATGCCAAAAGGCAGATGCGTCAATTTGTTTATGAGTGGCTGGGACTCAAATCCGTCCCGGCTTTGGACCTGAGTGACCCCATCGTTGCCTGGAAATGGCGGCAGCACACGGGAGCTCCGGCTTCTACTGGCATCGACGGCGCCGTGATCCGCGATCAGGCCATCGCCGAGCTGCAAGACCTCGTGCAGTACTACACTTTCGACGCCCCACTGAATTCCCGAAGACTTTCGGGCCTGCTCCTCAGTCGACTCTCGAAGGCGGGGGCCGAACTTAGGCAAGCTGTCTACCATAGCTCCCAGCCAGGGGCTCTCGGTGCAACCAGCGCCGGCGCCGATTGGTTTCGCTTCGGCGATGCGGATCGTCGGGGGATCATGGGCCGGGCCGCATTCCAGCTCATCGATGCCAATAACCGTCGACCGATCATTCGAGGGGTCCATGCTCTCGATCGCATTCTTTGCCGCAGCATCGCGCTTCCGGCCGACAACAGCACTCCCTCAGGAGCGGTGCTACGTGACTATTATTCTACCCGTCAAAGTGTCGAGGCAATCACACAAATTCCGGGCACGGCGTGCATTGGTTGTCACGCTACCATCAACGCGGTGGGCTTTGCGTTCGAAGGCTTTGATGGATTCGGCCGTAAAGACATGGTTGAAAAGATTCTTTTCCCCCATAACAACAGTCCGACCGTTCCGGACGCTGTCGCCAACATCAACGCTTCGGGAACCTTTGGTTTTATCGCAGGCGACGCCTCGTATCACAATGCCGGCGAGTTCATGCTCGCTACGGCGGAGAGCTTTGAGGCCCACCGCTGTTTTTCCAGATTTCTGTGGCGCTTTATTAACAAGCGCGTCGAAGACATCTCTTCAACGAACTCCAGCCCGGACGCGTGTCACGTTCAGGCCGTCTACCAAGACCTTGAGAAAGCGGACGGAATTCAAAAGGCGATTTTAAACGCCGTATTCCATCCTAACTTTAAAAAACGAAACCGAGAGGTTCAATAGCATGAGCAAGCATAAGATGACCCGTAGGCAGTTTTTGAAGGGCTCCGGCGGCGCCATGATGTCGCTCCCTTTTTTGCCATCGCTCTTTGCCCGTGAGGTATTGGCGGCTGGTGAAGAGAACACTTCCACCGTGGAAAAATGCTTCTTTGCCCTGGGGACGGAACACGGCGCGGTTCGGGATGCGGACATGTTCGGCAGAAAGCTTTCCTACTCCAGTGCCCCGGACTCGGGCTTGACGAGCTACGACTTCTTGGCTGGCGGGAGCGATTCCGATTCTGGGAAAACCTATCCCACCCACAAGTTTCACTATGGCAACCTGCGGGACTATAAGGAGACGGCCGACGAGGCCAATCATCCCGACGATCCCGATGGAGGCGTTGAGCGACTGTCTTACGTTATCGGGAGTCGATTCAATGAGTATCTCGACAAAATGAATCTCTTGCGAGGGATCGATCTCCACCATATGGAAATTGGTCATACCTCAGGTTACAATCTCGGGAATTTTGCTTCGGCCCAAAACCCAATTTTTGCGAATAACGTTCAAACCATCGACCAGATCATGGCATATTCGGACAAGTTTTATCGAAGCATGCAAGGCGTGACCCAAAGGAGCGCCGCGATCGGTACCGGTGCGAGCCTTTCGTACCGTAGCGATGGTTCGCAGGTGCCCGTCTTGGGGCTAGACATCACTACGGTTGAAAACAACCCGAGAACTTCGGACGTCTTTAAGAAGCTCTTTCCGGGCTCGACGGCCGGGGCCCCGGACACGTTTTTGGTAGACAAGGTTTTGGCTCACTATCAAAGCTTTATTTCGCCCATGACGAGCACAGGAAAACGCATCGGCAAAAAAGATAAGTTAGATCTAGAAAGATTTATCGACTCGATTCAAGAGGTGCAACGCAAACTCAATACGAGCAACTCGTGCTCCCCATCGGCGACGCAATCCGCTTATGATATGCGTATCTCGGTTAACAACTTCCCGCACCAAGAGATGATCTGGACAGAGCTTGCGCGCATCATGGCATTGGCCTTTACTTGTGGCGCTTGTCGCATTTTTACGGCCCGGGCCGGGGAACGCTATTTGACGAGAGCTGACGCCGGCAACAGCAATTCCGATTACCATAAAAACATTGCCCACCAACTAGACGCTCGTACAGACGGCCCCGCAGAAGCGCATCGTATTTTTCACCGACTCGCGGCCAAAGAGGTTTTCTACACGGTGATCGCCACCTTAGAGAGTTACGCGGGTGAGGTGAGGGACACAACCATGCTCGATCAGTCCCTCTGCACCTGGCAGGCGGAATGTGGTGTGCTCACGCACAACCCCGTAAACATGTGGGCCGTAACCGCGGGTAGTGCGGGCGGATTTTTTAACACCGGTAAGTACATCGATTTTCGAAGTTTGAACAACTTGTCATTGCACCAAACGTTTAGGGATTGGGGTATGCGGCCGGGGATTTCACAGAACCAGTTCCTCGGTAACATTCTGATGTCGATGGGCATCCCTAGAGCCGACTTCGAAGACATGGATTTTTTTAAAGGACCGGGTTACGGACACTGGTTGCGCCAAACGTCGGCTTCTTACAACAGCGGGCAAATTGGTTTCCCACAGGCGCTGATCAACAAGTCCGGCGGAAAAATCCCGATCTGGACTGTCTAAAGGCTACCGAAAGGCTTTAGGGTCTTCTGCAGGAACTTGAGCACCGGCTCGCGTGCGGGCTCAGGAAACTCCGTGACCACATGGGTCAGCGTGTTTGTGCGAATCCACTCCATCATTTCTTCTAGATTCTGAAAACTCTTTTCAATGCGATCGCGGCAGTGCTCGCCTTTGAGTGCGACGGGAGTGTCAGTGGTGTAGCTGAGATCAAACCAGCCACAATAAGTCTCACCCAAGATGATCTGGTTGTAGGTATCGAATTCCAGTTTTTGCGTGACCCCGGCTGTATTGCCAGAGAGCGTTTTGGTGTACGAATCCCAAGTCAAAGTGTAACGCGAATCGCCCCAGGTGCCCTGCACATCTTCCCATTCGTCGCTCATGGCAAATTGGTAATCGTCGGCATACCAATGTCCCGAGATCACATGCTGTTCAGCGTGGGCGGCAGTGACGAGGAGAAACGTCGCGATCATGACATTTTTGAAATTCATATTTTGATTGTACGGGCGCTCTAACGAATCCACAAGTTTGAGTCCCGTGTGGCCAGCTGTAAATTTATCTTAATGTGCAAGGTTCGCGGGATTCCGTCTAAGCTATCTGAGTGAATTTTATCAAAATCTACTGGCGCGGACTTAAGATACTTTGGTCGCAGCGCACTTTGGCATCGGCCTTGGTGGTCGCGGCAGTGCTCGCTTCGCTGGTGCAACTTTTGGAACCTGTGCTCTTTGGGCGTGTTATCGATGCGCTTACGGGCGGGCGCGATGTCTGGCACGTGCTGCTGGTGTGGGCCGTGATAGGCATCGCGGGCATTTGCGTGAGCGTCTTTCAGGGCATCATGTCTGATCGTCTGGCGCATCGTCAGCGTCTTACCGTGATGGGCGAAGTTTTCGAGCGCGCCATCGCATTGCCCTACAGTTATCACTCCGAACGCGGCTCGGGGCGGGTGGTGCGCTCCATTCTTTCTGGCACCGACCAGCTCTTTGCCCTGTGGCTTTCGTTCTTGCGCGAACATCTCTCCTCGCTCGTGGGCATCGTGGTGCTTGTGCCGACAGCCCTCAGCATGGATTACCGTTTGGCATCGGTGCTCTTTGCTCTGGCGCTCATCTACCTTGCCGCCAACTGGTTCATCTTAAAACGAACCCAAGGGCGACAAGCACGGGTGGAATCTCATCACCAAGACCTCTTCGGCCGAGTGGGCGATGTGATTGGCAACGTGACCGTCGTACAGAGCTACACGAGATTGCTCGATGAAAAGCGTGCGCTCGAGGAGATCATGTCAAGTCTTCTACATGCGCAGTTTCCGGTGCTCACTTGGTGGGGACTTCTCACAGTGATCACACGTGTGGCCGCCACGATCACCATGGTCTGCGTGCTCGGCGTGGGCTCCTTCTTGGTGAGTCGTGGTGAATTGAGTGTTGGCTCCGTGGTCGCTTTTGTGGGCTTTTCGAATCTGCTCATCACCAAGCTCGACCAAATGTCGTCCTTTGTGTCGCGTGCGGTGGCACAGGCACCGGCACTCACGAATTTCTTTGAGCTCCTCGATCAAGAGGTGCTTACTCAAGAGAGTCCGCACGCCATCGCTCTGCACGACGTGCGCGGCGAGGTTCGTTTTGATCAGGTGGACTTTACCTATTCCGACAAAAAGAACGGCGTTTATGGACTGAACTTTCACGTGGGTGCGGGCAAGACCGTGGCCTTGGTGGGACCCTCGGGTTCTGGCAAGAGCACGACGCTCACTCTACTGCAGCGCCTTTTTGACCCCCAGGTGGGGCGCATTCTCATTGATGGCTGTGACGTGAGGGATGCGACGCTGCTGAGTTTGCGCCAGGCGATCGCAACGGTTTTTCAGGACACAGGACTTTTCAACCGCTCCATTGCTGAGAACATTCGCGTGGGGCGTCCTACGGCGAGCGACGCGGAGGTCGAGGATGCCGCGCGCCAGGCAGACGCGCACGAGTTCATCATGAACAAGCCCGGCGGCTATAGCTTTATTATCGGAGAGCGCGGCACTGCGCTCTCGGGTGGAGAGCGTCAGCGCATCGCTATCGCTCGGGCCATTATCAAGCAGGCGCCGATTTTGATCTTCGACGAAGCTACGAGTGCGCTCGACAATGAGAGTGAGCGTCGCATCCAAATGACACTCACCAAATGGCGCACCGGCAAAACAACATTGATCATTGCCCACCGCCTTTCGACCGTGGTTAACGCGGATCTCATCCTCGTTTTCGAGAAAGGTCGCATTGTAGAGTCGGGAGGCTTCGATGAGCTACGCGATCGCGGGGGGCTCTTCAGTCGTTTGCTTGCCTCGGGCAACTTGACGCCCACCGAAGCAAAGGAGTCCACTCATGGAACCGGAAACGCTTGAACAGAAGCGTGATCGCACGGTTGCTCGGCCTCCGGTCGTTCCGCTGCAGTTTCCCGACAAACCTGAATCCAAGTATTGGGTGGCTGCCGAAGAGTTTTGGAGCCTTATCAAAAGAATTCCCCGCGCGACGCAGCGTCACGCGATTTATCTGCTCTCGGGTTCGCTTCTTGTGGTGCTCCTGCTGAACATGCTTGGGCAGGTGTATCTGAACCGCTGGCAGGGACATTTCTTTAGGGCTGTTGAGCGAAAGTCGTTTCCGATGATCTGGAATGAGATTCTCTTTTTTGTGCCGCTCATTGCGGGACTCTTGGTGATCGTTGTGACTCAAACTTGGCTTCACGAGCGGCTCAAAGTGAGCCTTCGCGAATGGCTCTCGACCAAGCTTCTCGACAAGTGGCTCACTCCGGCGCGCGCTTATCGACTGGCGATCACTTCCGACGCGGCCGTGAATCCTGATCAGCGTATTCAAGAGGACGTGCGCAACTTTTGCGAAATGACCACGGACCTGGGTGTGGGACTCTTGCAGGCGCTCTTGCTGCTGACCATTTTTATCGGCGTTCTGTGGGGTATGTCATCGGACATTCGTTTTGAAATCGGTGGGACACGCGTTCACATTCCGGGCTACATGGTGTGGGTGGCGATGCTCTACGCCTCGGTGGGCTCGTGGTTCACCGCAAAAGTGGGGCGCCCTTTGATTCAGCTCAACGAAGAGCGCTACACTCGCGAGGCGGATTTTCGCTTTGCGGTGGTGCGGGTCAACGAGAACGCCGAGAGCATCGGTTTTTATTCTGGCGAAGCCGATGAGCGCAAACTCATCAACGCACGTCTCGAAGCCACGTTGCACATGATGCGGCGTTTGGCGTTCGCTTTGGCCCGCCTCACCTGGGTGACTTCGAGTTACGGTTGGCTCATGATTGTGATCCCGGTGCTGGTGGCGATGCCCGGATATCTGCAGGGCACGCTCGACCTTGGCGGACTGATGATGGTGGTGGGTGCTTTCTCGCAGGTGCAGCAGTCGCTCAGATGGTTTATCGACAATTATGCACGCATCGCCGACTGGCGCGCGGCCCAACACCGTGTGGTTGTCTTTCGCGACGCGCTCGATGCGGTTGACGTTTACGAGGGCGACGAAGAGCAGATCGAACTCCATTCCCATCCCGAAGGACACCTCGTTTTTGAGGGCACCAAGATTTCGCTCATCGACGGCGAAGAGGTGATCGCCGACGCGACGGCGCATATCCGTCCTGGGGAACGCGTGCTGCTGCAAGGCCCATCGGGATCGGGTAAGAGCACGCTCTTTAGGGCGGTAGGGGGGCTCTGGCCTTGGGGCGGCGGCAAGATCCATCTTCCGCCGCGCGAGGAGATGATGTTTCTTCCGCAGCGTTCGTATATCCCACCGGGCACGCTTGCTGCGGCCCTGCGCTATCCCAAAGCGCACGCAACATTCACGCCCGAGGAGATGCGCGCGGCCCTGGTGCGCGCCAATCTCGAGGAGTTCGTCTCCGCCCTCGACCAGGTCGACCGCTGGGACAAGCTCATGAGTCTGGGGCAGCAGCAGCGTCTCGCTTTTGCGCGGCTCTTACTACACAAATCGAAGTGGGTATTTCTCGACGAGGCGACGAGCGCGCTCGACTCCGACAATCAAGAGCGCATGATGTCGATCTTTAATGAGGAGCTCAAAGAGTCTACCCTCATGAGCATCGCGCATCGCGAGGGGCTCGACGTCTACCACACACGCGTTTTGCACCTCACGCCAACCGAGGGCGGTTCGGTGCTGCGCCGTCGCCGTACGCGCGAATGGGGCACGCACTGGAGCGCTTTCAAGCGTGTGTGGAAATCTCGTAGCAAAAGTGAAGACAGCGCCGCCTCATAAAAAGAGTGTCAGCAAAAATCCAATGAGGGCGGGCAGGGCCTGTACGGCTGCGGCGACTTTTTTCTGGGGAGCCGAATAGCCGAGCACGAGCCCGGCTCCTGTGATCGCAAGCAAAATGAACTGAGCCAAAACTTTGCCTTCATTAGGATGACCTCTATGCATCTGGTCGAGTGCGTAGACCAGTCCGATGGCCAAAAAGAGATTGTAGAAGCCCTGATTGAAGGCCCAAATTTTTACGACGATACCGTCCTCCGGCGTCAACGCAAAGCGTTTGAGCGTGCGCGGCTTCATGAAGTCGAGGCTTTCGAGCTTAAAAAAGAAAATGTGGAGGAGGGCGGTGATTGCGATGAAAAAAGAAGCCAAACCAAGCATAGGGCGTTCAACCTAACCCGCTTCTTAGGAAGTGCCTACGGGGTTTCGTAGGCACTTGAGGAATTTAGCTCCGAGGGGTCAGGCAAGCTCGTGTATCAATTGGGTTTTAGCCCGGAGCGCTAATTAGATTTCTTTTGTAGCTGCTTTTGTCTATACGGATCTGGATGGGGAGACTCCTCTTTCTTGCTTTGTGTGCCGTAGGCGGCTGGTGTCGCGCCGAAGTGTCGCGCCCGCTCTACGCACGCGTCATGCAGTCTTCGTATCGAGAGATTCCGCCCGTTCCGAAATCCCCTGAAGTCCCCGCCTTTGCCAATATCAGTAGCATCTTCATCGATGCTCGGGGGAGTCGCGGGGGTAGGGGCGACGTCGCATCGGCCTATCTCACGGCCCAGGACTTGATTTCCCGTTTGAAATTTTCGGGGACGATTACCATCTTGGTGAATCAAACCGCCAATCGCATCTTAGGCGACCTCGTTGGCACTCAGGACCCGGAAGAGCTCCGTAGGAAGTTCTCCGGTCGTATTGAGTTCAGAACCCTCGAAGAAATCCCCGCCGGTACGAAGGCGGTTGATCTCTACATGTTCCTGGCGAGTCCAAGCGGGCGAGAACGTTTTAGTGGAGGTTATGCTTTCCGTTATACGGGACAGGATCCCACGTATCCGGCCGGACGCATCCCGATCGATTCACGCACCGTGCGGGTGGTTCAAACAGTTTTGGGGTCCACCGAGAACGAGCGCTCCGTCCTCCCCAAAGGCACGATCACGATCGGAGCTCACCGCTTTACGATGGAGCCTGCGGGTTTGGGTCCCCACGAGAGCGGCATCTACTACGATACCGTGGCTCTTGCTTTGCGCGACAAAAATCCTGAGCAAGTTCGGCGCATGACCTTGGCGGCGATTGCAAGGATGTCCGACGTTGAAAAGCGAAGCCTCCTCGAGAATCTTGTCAATGGCCGCACCTTTGCAGGATCGGAAGTGGCCCTCGTATACGGAGTGACTCACACTTATGTGAAGGATCAGTTTGAAACCTATCTTCAGGGGCTGGCTCGTGCGGCCGACCAAGACCATCGTAGTTTCACGCTCGTCACCCCCTCGGGTTTCGCATTGACAGACGTCTCAATAGAACTTCGAGACAAGATCGTTCTCGTCGAGACTCCCGAACAGGTTCCAAAGCGTGCGCAACCCGGGAAAATTTACATTGTGAAGACCGGTGGCATTCCCCACGAAGTTTTCACCTCCCTCATCGCCTATTCACAGATCCCGCCCATCGTTGCTGGTGATGGAGCTTTCAGTGCAGCGATTGCCATTGGACGACCTTTTGTAATGACGCGTATTCAGTGGAATGCCGTCAACGTAGATAACTTTACCTTGCTACTCAAACGGCACATGGATCCCCGCTTTCATGATCTTCTCGAAGAGATCCGAGTCGGGCAGCTATCAAATGCCCTGCTGCTTGATAAAGAAGGCACAGCCTTCGCGAAGATGCTAGACGAAACCAAGCCCCTGACCGACACCGTCCTGCGCCATATCGAAGTCGCCCGGCAGAGTGTTGCGGCGATTTCAGCGGATTCGAGCAAAGTTGCAAGCATCGCCGACCCGGCCTTACGCATCGCTCATAACCTTCGATTGGCCGGCGATGGTGACGTCGAGGCCGCGCGCTCCATCCTCACTGAGTATATGAAACTCGAGGGAATGGAGCGCGGTGACTTTGGAGAATTGATCAAAGTGGGAATGTTGGACGAACAAATTCTGCGAAGTCCCACGATGATGGACTTCGCGTTAGCGCAGGTCGCTCTTCCGCCGACGGAGAATGCTCATCGGTATTTTGCCCTACAGATGCTCGGAAATGTGGAAGACGAACCGCGTGCGGTATTAGCCCTTGCCGAGGTCCTTCGAAAGAATGAGCTAGAAAGATTCCATATCATCGCATTAGACGGGCTCGCCCGATTTCCGACCTCGGAACGTTTGGGTCTCATCCGTGAACTCGGTCTCGCAAGTCAAGATCGCAGCTTGGCGGCAGCGTCCGCAAACGCGCTACTGGCCCAAGACCCAACTTTGTTGAAGGACTATGCCGCCCTCAAGAAAATGCTACCCCCAGATCGATTGATGGATCTCCTAACTATGAATACGGGCGCGACCTTCGCGCCGACGATGTTGCAGCTCACCGACGAGTTCATGCGCGTTTTGGCCGAAGCCTACGTCGATCCTAAGGCGTCGAATGCCTATAAGGAAACTCTGCTGAAATTGCACAACAACTGGAAGAAACTTTCTGCCGACATCGCCAATCGTTTTACGACGATATATCTCGATGTGAAGAAGCGCCATAGCTGCGATGGCCTCATTCAGAATCTGAGCGAGGCTAACCTCGCCCCCGCTTCATAGGATGTGGTCGGCGCGGCGGGATTCGAACCCACGACCTCTTGTACCCGAAACAAGCGCGCTACCGGGCTGCGCTACGCGCCGACTTTTAAGGACTCTGTGTTTTTACAAAGATTTGCCCCAAATTTCTACAGGCTAGAGGGGGCTCAGGCTTTTTTTACGAATTCGGACTTCAAATTCATAGAGCCAAATCCGTCGATCTTGCAGGCGATGTCGTGTCCATCGCCGCCGTCGGCCAGGCGAATGCCTTTGACCTTGGTGCCGCCCTTCACAACGGAGGAGGAACCCTTCACTTTGAGGTCTTTGATAACAATCACGGTGTCCCCATCGGCGAGCACATTGCCGTGGGCATCTCGAATGAGTCCATCGGAGGCTTCGCTGGAACCCTCGCTTGCCGTTTCGTGAACGCTCCACTCGTGGGCGCATTCAGGACAGGTCCAGAGGTTGGCGTATTCGTAAATGTTCACGCCCTGGCATTGAGGGCAGCTGGTGGGGGAATTCACACCCGCACTTATAGCCGCTCCCGCGAAAAAGGACTACTTTTTGTAGCCCTTGCGCGACTTGAGGTGCTCACGAGCGACGTCGGCCGAACCGGGGTGGATCTCCGAGGTGTCGGCTGGGGTGCTGACATTGGCTTCGCGTGAGTACCAACCAGTCGATTGAACAACCCGTTCTCGCGATTCGCTTTTTTTCTTTTTGGTGGTCATGGTGTTTTCCTTTCGGGCCGCTTGCTGGGGCCTCGGAAAAAGAATGCAAGGGACATGCCCGCCGAGGGAGCCACAGGAGGCTAGGTGGCAACTAGAGATGCGCCATAATGAGTCAGTCTGACTCGGCCTGGGTTCTCTTGACCCTTTGTGCGGTGTTCCGTGGCTTAGAGTTCCGTTCATTTGTCTAAACTTCTTTTGGAATTTAGGACTGTCTCTGGGTGGAGGTTTCATGAAAATTTTGTCGAAGATCGTTTTGTCCGTAAGTTTCGTTTTTGGTGCCACAAGCGCCATGGCAGCCAAGCTCGAAAAGCGCAATCAAGTGGCTTTCGGCGGCGGCTTTGTAGACAAGGAAACCGTATCGCCCGGCGCCGGAAATGAGTACGTGTTTACGGACGCGAAGGGGCGCTACAACTCCATGGCCTTTCACTACAAGGTGAATTTTTGCCAAAGCTCAGGCCCTTCGTCCAAGTCCGAACGCTGCATGGAGCAACGACTTCCAGAACAGTGGCAAAATGATCACCACCATGCCCTTAACCTTCCCCTCGAAGGTCAGCGGCTCGCCGTATTTTACACCACATACCAGGCCCAACTCATGGTCTTTGATTTGGATCAGCTCACGGCCAAGTCGAGCGATTCCGAGGCCCTCGCGGCAGCGGCCAAAAAACTTGTTCTGCGCGATCAGGGTGCGGATGCGTGCCCGAACGGAGTCGATGCCAAGAGCGTGAAGCTCGCGGAATTGAAGCTCGTCGAAAAAAACCTCTACGGCGTGATCAATCTCGAATGCTCGGCCGCCTACGGCCGCGAGTACCAGCTCCTCGTGAAGTTCGATGAGAATCTCGCATTCGACGAAACTTATACGCGAGCTTTTGCGATGCGTATGCCCGGAAGAGAGTCGGGCGGAGAATCTTACCAAGATCTGCGTGGGCTCGCGCTCTCGGATACGGCTAACGAATACCTCGTACGCAATGGTTACTCCGCTAGCGGAGATCGTCACCACTTTCGTTTGGCCAATTTGCAAGACCACAGCGTGCGTGCGGAATTTTCTCTTCCTTCGTCGTTTTACTCGACATGGAGTGGTGATTTTCACGATTACTCCACCTACGTGGATACCGGGCTCTACTGGGTAGTGAATGCGGACGACCAGCTCGCCATTGTCCCCAAACGCTCGCCCGCGGACTTGAAGATCGTCAAGCTCAGCGATTCGGTGAATGGGCAAATTGCGATCTCGCCCACCGAGATGCTGCTCTGGGATCTTCGTCAAAACGGGAGCGATCTCAAAACCAACTTCATCAAAGTGGATCTCACCACGGGGAACCAGACGGAGCGCTTAACCCACGGCCTTGTTCAGATTAAGGGCTGGATGGGCATTGGTATCAAAACAGGCACCGAAGCGCCGATCCTGCTGAAGGGCCACGCCCTTTTTCTCATGACCGATAGCGATTCGAATGTGGCCGTGGGCAACCTCGAACTCCTCTCGCTGAACCTAGTGGACATGGGCATCGCCGGCCGGACCAAGGCCATCGCGGCGGAGTCGCCCCAAGCCGATGTTTACAAAACTCGCATGGACTTTTTTAAGGTCGGTGAAGGCGTGAACGCCCGCATTGCGCTGAGCGTGGCGCGCCACCTGCGCTACAGCAAAGCCTTTACCCCAAAGACGCTGTTCTTTACGGACACAGCAACCATCGACACTGAGCTCGCCGAATACGTTGAGCCGCTTCACTTTGTGGACTCGAATCGTTTCGTGGGGGCGGGCCTCAAGCCCGATCAAGGCGACACCAACGGGCGCTTGAGTCGCTGGCTTTACGAGCTGGTCGCAGATTAACCAGCAGCCTTTGATGGTGCTGGGCCGCTGATGTGGCAACGATAAGTTGCGTGTTATAGTTAGTTCATGACGTCGCGAGCGTTTAAAAATTTAACTGTGGTGACCTTAATGGCCCTGGCCTGGTCGGCGTACCAGCCCAAAGAGTACTTCACTTGGTTTTTAGAAATCCTGCCGGTTTTGATCGCGTGGCCCGTTTTGTACTACTCGAGGAAAAAGTTCCCTCTAACGGATCTGTCCTATGCCTTTGTCACCTTGCATTTTTTGGTACTCATCATCGGTGGCAAGTACACTTATGCGGAGGTTCCCCTCTTTTCTTGGGTTCGAGACGCGTTTGGACATAGCCGAAACAACTACGACAAGATTGGCCACTTCATGCAGGGTTTTGTTCCAGCCCTCCTCTGTATGGAGATCTTCACTAGAAAAAAGGTCATCAACGGCGAGCGATGGCAGTTTTTTCTCATCACCTGCACTTGCTTAGGGTTTAGCGCCTTTTACGAATTGATCGAGTGGTGGGTGTCGGCCTTGACCGAAGATGGCTCGGACGCGTTTTTAGGAACTCAGGGCTATGTATGGGACACGCAAAGCGACATGTTGCTCGCGCTTTGCGGAGCCGTTTTGGCGCAAGTATTATTATCGAAGGTCTTGGCCAAACAGCTCAATGAACCTTCGTGATGATCGGCCCCACGCGATCAAAGGATTCGCCTTGGTCTTGAGGATCTAGGAGATATCACGAATATCGCCCCGCCATCGTGTTTTATCACTGCGACGAGCAGAGCAAAAAATTCGAGCTCCCCGAATTGGCCAAAGACTGAAGATAGCTGGCCTGCTAAAAGGAGCTCATGAACAAGGGCCGCATCGAAGCCTTCAGTGATGGCGTCCTCGCCATCATCATCACCATCATGGTCTTGGAGCTTCGCGCTCCGCACGATGCCACTTTTGCGGCGCTAGTGCAGGAAGGGCCTCGATTTTTGAGCTACCTCCTCAGCTTCATCTACGTGGGGATCTACTGGAACAACCACCATCACCTCTTTCAGATTGTCAAAGAGGTGCGTGGGCGCGTGCTCTGGGCAAACTTGCACCTACTTTTTTGGCTCTCGCTCGTGCCCTTCGCCACAGCTTGGTCTGACGAAACGAGTTTTGCCCAGGTCCCGGTGGCCACTTACGGTTTTGTGCTCTTCATGGCTTCGGTAGGCTATTACATTTTGGTGCGTTCGCTCATGGCCGTGCATGGCAAAGGTTCTGAGCTCGCGCTCGCCGTGGGCTCAGACCGCAAAGGGATCTTCTCTTCTGCCTTATATGTGGTGGGAATCGCGTTGACCTTCGTTTCGCCTTTTGCGGGTCTGCTGGCGTACGTGGTGGTGGCTTTTATTTGGCTGGTTCCAGATCTACGTTTGGAAAAACGCTTTCACTAAACGATGGTCGGCGTGATACCCAGCCAATAATTTCAAAAGGTTATCGAAAATTGGCAGGGTTTGGCAGGGAAACTTTGAATATGGGCAAATTATGTGTATAATATACACATGGCGCCAGTGGTTTTCTACTTCCAGTCTTTGAAGTTCAAAATCAACGCCAATGACCACAACCCACCTCATTTACATGTTGAGGGCAGTGGCACGAGTGTCCGAATCAATTTGCTGACGTTGGATTTTATGGATACTCAAACCGATTTTTCTACAGGTACTTTGAAGTTAATTTTATCCGAAGTGACCAAAAGAAAGAGCGAGTTAATGGAAGAATGGAGAAGGTATCATGAAGAAGATTAAAACCGGAAATGTCGAAATTGATGCGGATGAGTTTAATCCAAAACACAGCAAATTTCGCGTGAATATGTTTGTTGATTTGGATGTGGTGGACGAGATTCGCCGTGTTGCAGCTCAAAGAAACATTCCGTATCAAACTCTGATTAACCAAAAATTACGCGAATTGTTTTTGGATGAAGCCACCCTAGAAGACCGAGTATCAAAGCTAGAAAAGCTAATTAAAAAGCGAGCGTAGAACATTCTGGTCTGCCCCGAAGATTGCTTGGGCAAATCATAATTATTTCAAAAACTTGTAGCTCTAAATACCACCAACTGGTTGGTAGGTCTTTGGTAGGGATACCAACAGCTTGTGATGAATCGGTACGGCTGAAAATCTCTTTACGAAGAATACAGTTTCTTTCGGTCACCAAGTAGAGTGAGACTAAATTCTTTGACGAGATAATCAACGAAAGTTCGTTTATCGATTGGAAGAGACCAGTAAGAGAGATTTATCGTCCAGAGCACAGATTTATTTTCGTCGAGAAAACTTAAGTATTTTGTATATCCTTGAGGTCTAGCGGGAAAGTTCATCATTGCACCCGTTTTAATATAGCGAATATTCTCCCACGGTATGAGGGTCAAATTGCCATTAGATTCTACGTAGTCTCTAAAGATCAATTCTTTATCGCTGATCGCAAAAAAAGGAGCTTTTTCCTTTGATACAAAGCTTCCCTTCAGCCCAAGTGCTGCAGCCGTTATATGGCCATAGATAAAATATGAAATCACAAGAGCGAATGGGATCTTAAAAACCAACCACAAATCTTCAGACAGGAAGATTAGGGAGTACATTAAAAGCAGAAAAAAAGCCGGATAAAACAGCGCCAGAAATACAAAAGTAGCTTTTCCCCCACCCGGATAAAAGACTCGAATCACATCAGTGCGATCTCTGATGTCATGAGGAAAAGTTTGATCAATTTGTTCTTGGTGCATGTCTCAGTATCCCTAGTTTGGCATGAGTCCGACTGGAACTCAAAACGGGTGACGGCTATTTCATGTTTTCCTCGGTGAATGCTAGTTTTAGAGAACAATAGAGCGTCGGCTCAACAGACGCGCATTCTTTAAAATGACTCCGTAGTTGTTCAAAAAGACCTCCGTTTCTCCTATGTGCGGTCTCTGGAAATTTGAATTTCAGCCAAATTTGACCGTGAATTTTCACTTTGTGAATTTCGGTCAAATTTGACTCGCAAGAAGCAGCGGTGGCAGGGAGTTGGCAGGGAACTACAAAGACTTCTACGGGCGTAGAAAGCCATTCTCAGAAAACTCGAAATCGACCCCTAGTGATTTTAAGTATTTCGAACTGTTTAATTCTTGGGGTTTGTGATGAAACTTCTGAAATAAAATGGTCGGCGTGGCAGGATTCGAACCTGCGACCCCCTGCTCCCAAAGCAGATGCGCTACCAGGCTGCGCTACACGCCGGACTTTTCGAGCCCTTACTTCTCGGGGCTGCGGGCCCCTTAGTCAAGCTCAAAACTCAAAGCGCAGGTGATTCTTGTCGTTGTAAATGCCCTGAAAAGCCAGGCCCTTGCGTTCGGTGTGGTCGATGATGAGCCCGCCGCTGGTCATGGGGCCGTGCGGATCGAGGGGGGCGGGCATGCAAATGGTGTCGGCCGCGGCGCCCACGGAGAAAAAATCCCGCTCAAAGTCCGCAAGCGTCATGTCGGCGAAGGACTGCGTTTTGAAGTAGGTCTCCAGCGCGTGGTAGCGCTGGTGCGTGGTCTTGCTCTGGCGCTCCATATTCTCCTGCTTGCGCAGTTCGTTGTTCAGATAGTGATTGGTGTGAAAGGTGTGCCCGCCTGGTGCGGTGATGCGTGCGGTGGTGAGCACCTGCAATCCCGTGGTTTCTACGTTGATCACCGCTTCCTTGTCGGAGACCACATAGCTGTGACCCGAGCAAGGCAGGTTCGTTTCGATGGTGCGCACGCCTTCGGCGGCCGTCTTGGCGCGCAGCACTTTGCGCACGAGCGCATTCCACGCTAGGCCCGCTGGGTTCACCTCTAAGCAGTGCATGTTGTTGATCATCGCCGAAACCCCGTGCGAGTTCACCCCCGCAAGCCCTAAGCACCCGGTGAGGGTGAGCGCTTTGATCTGCGTGTCGCTGCCGGCCTCGTCGAGCTCCATGTACACGGTAAAAGGCGTGGCCGAAGCGTGCATGTCCCAGGTTTGGCCCACGAGCGTTCGGTGCGCGTTGCGCAGACCGATCACCGAGCAGCCGTCGTTCTTGCGGGATTTGTCGACCACCGAAAAGTCGCGCAGGTCGGTATAGTTGTTCAGGATCATGAGATCCACAAGGCTCAGGTTCGCCGCAGTAGCGATGGCGTAGAACTCGGTAAAGAGATCGGGATGCTTGCGCAGCGATTCCACGTGCGCCAAGGCGTAGGTTTCGAGAGCAGTTTCGCTAGAATTCCAAAAAAAGCCGCGTGCCAAGCCTCGGCGGATGTCCGCCAGCTGGTGAATTTGGTTACGAAAGGTCTCACCATGCTGGTGGCCAATCGACTTCGCGTCGCCGCTGAGCTTGATTTGAAGCATAAGAAAATTTTACTACAGATTCGCTTCCGATTCTAAGTACCTGAGGAGCCTTTCCGTGAATATCTGCAGGCTCCATTCGTCGCCGTCCCAAGTGGAGATCATTGTCAGCGGTTTGGCGACAAAGAGCTTTTGGTGAACCGCGTTGATCGCGATCTGGTTGCCGCCGTAGGCGTAAAAGCCATCCACGTCGAGGCTCTCGCTCGCGAAGGTCTGTTCGCGGCGGTAGGCACCAAAGAGGGAGCGGGTTTCGTTTAGCACGATGGGCACGTTGCGCTCGCGTCCCACGGCGGCCAGTTCCGCAAGCCAGGCTTTGCTGGCAGGCTCCACGAAAACCCCGAGCACCTCTTCGCTAGGATGTTGGTCTAGGTACTCGCGCAGCGCCCGGGCGCCCGCGGCGGGCTCAAGGCGCGGCCACTCAAAGGGCGAGGCCGCCGCCGATTTGGGGCCGCCCAAGCTGCGGGCCGCAGCCGTGCCCTGGCCAAAGTTGTCGCCGTAAAAGCTCAGCGCGTAGTGCGCACTGGGGCGAGCGAGGTAGAGGGTCTTGACCCACTTGTCGAGCGCTTCGGACTCGCCCGAAGAGAGGTAGACTTGGCGTAGCGAAGGCGGCAGCGCCTGGCGCCAGATCTCGAGAAAGCTCAAGTAGGCGGGGCTCACAAAGTTCGACAAGCACATCTTGTTCAAAAGCGTCGCGTGGTTCTGAAAAATCTCCAACGGGTGCGAGGCGTGGCGCAGCTCTACACTTTGGTACCAACCGGTGCCCGAGCCGCCGTAATCTGTGTGGCTCACATGGCAGACCACGGCCCCCATTTTTTGGTTTAGTCGGCTCATCGCCTTAGCTTCGGGGTAGCGGTTGCGGCTCGTGATGCGGCGGTAGCCGTGCAAGCGGGCGGCGATCAGTTGTTCTACTTTGAGGCGCAGGCCGAGGCCATTGGAGCGGTGGCTCGAGTCCACAGTGAGATCCGTCGAGTAGAGATCTTGACGATCCACACGAGCAGGGTCGCTTGTAAAAAAGGGCAGATCCTCGGCCATCTCGAGCGGCACGGCGATGCACATTCCCGCTAGCGAGTCATCGCTGCCCACGCATGCGAGCGACAGCGTGCGCGAGTCTTGCGCCTGTTCACGCAATTTGTCCACCGAGGCGCGGCGCACGGGTTCGTAAGTGGCGGCTTGCAGCTCGTCGATTTGGCGGCGGTGTGATTCGATGTCGCGGTCGTTCCAGCAAACGATGTCAAAGGAATGCTTGCGCGAGAGTTCCCAGAGCAGGTTCAGCCACGAGAACTCTTCGCTAGGGTCGCGGTAGCGCGCGACGAGATCTTCGGCTGAAGTCTTTTTGAGTGCGGCCAGATCGAGCTGTGTTTGGTGCACGAACTCGGGGTAGAGGCGCATCAGGGTTTTAAAAACCTTCTGCCACTTGCCGGAGTCGAGCGCGGCGAGCTCTTCCACGCGGGTGGGGAGCGTCGCCTGATCTTTGCTCACAGTTTCGGAGTATTTGTGGGCGAGGTCGAAATCTTCGAGGTTCAACACACTCTTAAGATTGGTTTCAAAGCACTCGCGTGACGCTTTGAGCTTGAGTTTGCGAGCACGGGCCACGGTCTCGATGCAGCCGTAGAGCGCTGTGTAGAGTTCGTAGAGATCGCGGCGGCGGGTGCTCACCATCAAACGAAAGCGCAACGTGCGGTCGCCGGCCGGGTAGATGAGAATGCCGTGATCAAAGCGCACCTTAATCAGGTCTGCGGCGATCTCGGCGCTCGGCAGGTCAAAAGCAAAGGCGAAGGCTTGGCCGCGCGGGTGAGCGATCCATTCGGGAATCGTGTCTTCGCGCAGGGCTTCGAGAGCTTTCAGGGCCAGGGGGCCCAGATCATCCACTTCAGGACCCTCGATAGCGGCTTGGGCTTGCAGATAACCGCGGTGAAGTCCCGCGGGGCTCGGCGAGCCGGGACGGGGCCAGCGGTAGGGGCTCAGGCAGGCGCCGACTTGAGCTTTTTTGGCCACGGTCACGGCGTCGGGATGGTCGCTCTCGCCCTTGGCGGTTTGCAAATTAAAGAGCGAATGCCAAAAGAAGGGGCCCCCCAGTCCAAAACCGGTTTGCACCTCATCGAAAACCATCGGCACGTCGAAAGCCCGGGTCAGCACACGCAGGGCGCGCATGAATCTCGCCGTGGCGTAGCGGTCGCCGCCTTCGCACTGCATGGGTTCTAAGATCAGGGCAAAGGGCAGATTACCGGCCTGGAATTCTTTGCGAAGTTTTTCGAGCACGGCGCATTCCATGGAGAGAACCTTGTCACCGAGTTTGAGCCAGCCGAGGAAGGCCGGGTTGTGGTGGCTTTCGCGGCTGTCGGCCCAGTGCGCGAGCCAATTGCTGGGTTCGGGCGCAGGCTGGTCGGGAGTCTTGGTCTCGGGAAAGGCAAAGAAGTCCACCAGGCCTTTGTAAATTTCAAAGGGTTCGCGTTTGGCGGGACTATGGGTGGTGTGCAGGGCGAGTAAAGTACGCCCGTGAAAGCTTCCCTCAAAGGCAAAGGCCTTGGCGCGGCGGGGGTACATGGCTTTGAATTGGCTCAGGCAAAAGTCGTTGGCCTCAGAGCCCGAATGCAAAAAATACGCGTGCTCGAGGCCGCTCTTGCGGCGAAGCAGGTTGCCCAGCGCGATTTCCAAATCCGAACCGTCGAGAGCGTCGTGGCTCTGGGCTTCGGGACGCATCAAGAGCGCTTGGCGTTTGCTCGAATTGAAGCCCAGGTTGAACGAAGCGATTTGGGAGGCGGCGTCGAAAATGCGCAGCGCCGGGTTCAGTGCCGATCGGATGTAGTGACCTTGCGAGGTTTCCAGGTCGGCAATGAGTTCTTTCTTTTCGGCACTCACAAAACCATCGCGGTAGAGCTCCTGCAGGGCAGCGCGATCGAGGTCGAAGTCCGCGCTCGTGTAGGTCTCAGCCGAGAGCCAATTGGGCTTGGCGTGCAAACCTGCGTTGGCCAAGTTGTCGTGAAGCACGTCCTTCACCCAAGTCGCCAGAGATCGCAGCGAAGCCACCTTGGCCTTGAGGCGAAGCGGAGATAAAGCCTCGCCCCGATACACAAGCCCCGCCTTAAGGATCCGAACATCGATAGATTCCGTTGAGACTTCGACGCTCAAATAGGCGCGCAGCGGGAAGAGGATTTCCGAGGCTGCGGCCTTTAATATTAAGGTTTTATTGGGGGCGGGCATGGGCCTGATCTTACCCGAATTTTAGACGTTGCGATTAAAGTTGTGAGGAAATCTTCACAAGGGGCAAAAGTGGCTTAAGCTTGACTCAGGTTATCGTTATTGCGAATATTTTCGCCACAGGAGCTAAGATCGGCTTTGGGTTCAGAATTTTATAGGCATTCTTCGCGTAGCGAGAATTTGTGGCTGATGCGCTTCTTGCATCTGCTTGAAGTTTTCATTTATTTCGGTTGGTGGCTCTTTATCCGTGAGCTGTATCCCGATCGTGTCGATCCCCTCTACTCTCGGCTCGTGGTCGTCCTCCCCCCGCTTTTCTGTTTTGTGCTCAGCTACCGGGTCAAATGGATACGCGATCACCTGGAAACACTTTTTTACGCCACCCTTTATGTGCTGGTGACGCATAACTTTTACCAAAACCATTTGAACTACGACCTGCCGTCTTGGGTGATGACCATCTACATCACCATTGCAGGGGTCTGCGCGTGTTTCCTGTCGAGCCGCGCCCTCTTTTTCTTTAGCGTTTACTTGGTCGGCCTCGGGCTCTATCTCGCCCACGTCAACCATTACCGCTACGACTTTTTCGTGCCCGGTCTTATTACGATCACCGCGCTTATGAACATCACGCTCTACTACCGCAACCGCGCCCTCAAGCAGGTGGCCGAAGGTAAGATCCGTTTCGAAAAACTTTTCAACGCCACTTTCGAAGCCGTAGCACTTCACGAAAACGGCAAGATCATTGCCGTGAACAAATCCTTTGGCGAACTCTTCGGGGTGGATTCCGAAGAGGTCATCGGTCAGGAGATCTTCTCTTTTGTTGCCCCCGAATCGCTCGACGTGGTCGTGCAGCAGACCGACGAAGGTTGGGAGCGTCCTTACGAGATCGACACCCGCACACGCACAGGTGAACGCATTCCGGTGCAGGTCTCGGTCAAGCGTCATATCTACGAAGGTCGTGAAGTGCGCATGGTCGCCGTGCGCGACTTGCGCGATCGCTTGCGTTTTGAGGCAGAACGCCGCAAAAAGCTCGAAGCCCAGGCCGCCGTGGAGTTGCGCGATCAGTTCATCTCGATCGCATCGCACGAACTGCGCACTCCCCTGACACCGCTAAAACTCTCCAACGACATTCTCGTGCGCCTTATCGAAGAGCGCGGACTCGACGGCCTGACTTCGGCACACGTCTTACGTATTTTGCGCAACACCGGCACGCAGATCGGCCGCATCACTAAGCTCATCGACGACATGCTCGACGTCTCGCGCATGAAAATTGGACACTTCGAGCTCAACCTCGAGGACTTTGATTTTAACGAAATGGTTCGCCAGGTGGCGGATCTCTACGCCTACGAACTTGAGCGCAGTGGCACGTCGCTGCGCGTGATCGCCAAAAAACAGCCGATCCCCGTCCACCTCGATCGCAACCGAGTGGAGCAAGTGTTAACGAATTTCGTTAAAAACGCGCTGATCTACGGCAACGGCAAACCCATCGTCATCACTTACCGCTGCCTTAAGGATCGAGTGTTCTTTTCGGTACGCGATCGTGGCATTGGAATTCCCGAAGATAAAATCGGTAAAATTTTCGAACGTTTCGAGCGAGCCGTCTCCGCAAAAAATTACGGAGGCCTGGGTCTTGGTCTGTACATTGTTCAACAAATTGTCAGCGCACACCGCGGCGAAGTGCGTGTTAAGAGCAAACTTGGGCGGGGTTCTCGTTTCAGTGCCATTTTTCCGTTACGCGCAAAACCAGGAAAGATTAGTTTTCGCTCGGAAAATCACTCAAATGAGTTAGAATTAGAATAGATGGCCGCCAAGCACAACGCAGCAATCCTCATCATCGACGACGACGCGTACATTCGCGAGATGCTTACGCTGCTTTTTGAATCCGAAGGTATGGATCGTATTGAAACCGCCGTCAATGGTGCCGAAGGATTGCGCAAGCTCGAAGCTTTCGGTGAGCCCTTCGTGGTATTTCTCGACTTGATGATGCCCATTAGCAGCGGCTGGGACGTGCTCGATGCCGTCGACGGCAATCCCGATCTTAAAATTCACCGCATCGCCGTGATGTCGGCATCGCGCCCCGACAAATCCGAACTGCGCGGTTATCCCTTTTTGCCCAAGCCCCTCGATTTGCAACAGGTCGTACGTTTTGCCAAAGGTGGCTTCAAGCCCTCAGGACCTAGCACCAATGGCCACTCGCCAATGCCCGATTAAGGCCATTTAAGTAGTCACTGCCACCAAAAAAACCAATAACCACAAGTCCTATGAGACAAGGTTGGGGATTGTGGTTGGCGATGGTCTTGGTGGTGTTCTTGGGTGCTCCAGCGAATGCGAGCACTAATGGAATCAAAACGCGCAAGCGGGGCATTGTTCGCCTCCAAAGTCAGAATCCTTTTTATACCGCGATCTGCACCTCGGCTGTGGTCGGTGTGCGTCCCCTGGTATTGCTCACAGCCTTTCACTGCTTGGGCGATGTGGAGACGGGTGCCGCAACAGCCTTTATCGAAGAAGAAGAAAAAGACTTAGAACGCTCTCCCGCTCAGTACCGCTCCACTCGAGTGGTGCTCCCGGCGCAAGTGCGTGAACTCGAGGCTTTCCGATCGGTAGATTCCGTGATTGCCGATTACAAACGCGATTCGTCCTCCGCTGCTGACCCTCATATGGCCGCTTCTGCGTTACGCCGACATTATGCGCGCTACAATTACGCGCGCGATCAGCTCAATAGAGTGGTCTCTCAATTCCAAGCAAGCGATTTGGCTCTGCTGGTTTTTGACAACTATGATGGCTTTTTAAATCACCGCCACGTCGAAGATCTTGTGGCTCGTGGCGCACTCGTGCCCATTGCTCGTCGTGCGGCAGAGGAGGGAGACCGTGTGGCTTTTGGTGGATTCGGCGAAGCCGCAGGGGTGAGCCCTTCAGACAAGCAGATGCATGGATTTACCAATTACGTTCAGAAATCTGAAAATGGTTTTGTGGCGACTTATGGCATGGTGCCCGAAATTTTTCGCGACGCCTCGGACACTCCGAGTCTCGTGTCACCCGGTGAGATGGGTGCCATTCTGCCTGGCGACTCGGGCGGACCGCTCATGAGCGATTACGGCGTTGTGGGGGTGGCTTCTTGGTACAAGCGTGTGCCGATGGAGTCCGACGAAGAGATCGCCTTTGGATGGCCGCGCCAGCCCGACGGCTATTACCTCTACATGACCTCACGCTATTCGAGCCTGCATTCGGATTTTGCTACGAACATGCTTGAAACGGCGGCGGCGGAGCAGAAGCTGAGTCTTGTGTTTAGCGATCGCGAAATTCCCCAGCTCCACGACGTGCCCAAGTGGGAAGGTGTTGGGGCGCCGCTCACTTCGCGCACCGCCAAGCTGCTCCAAGATGCCGAGCGCTACCACCGCCAGTACAATCCGGCAGTGAATCCCATTGAGTGATCCGTTTCTAAAGAGGCAGCTTTTCGAAGCGCTGTACCAGCTCGAGCTCTTCGTCCCACGTGGCGCGACTCGCGCAAAAGATGTGCGCCGTAGGTGTTGTGTTCACTTCGGTGTCGAGGCTGCCGGCCGGCACGACGAGTAGCTTTCCTTGCATCTGCAAATTTGGGAGCGCTGACCCGCACTTTTGACAAAAGCTTTTGGTGTGGCGTGTGCCTGGCAGGATAAACGTGCTTACGAACGCCTCGCCGCTGAGCCAGCGAAGCGTGGCGTTCGTGGAAAAAAGATTGGCCGCATGGGCCGAGCCCGTGTCTTTTTGGCAATGTCTACAGTGACAAAAAAAGAAGGTCTCGAAAGAACCTTCCACTTGGTACTTCACCGTTTTGCACAGACACGAGCCGGTATGCGGATCTTTCGTTGTGTGGTCAGTCATGGATCGTGAACCTCGATTGCAGGCAGGCATTCGCTTTCCGGCTCCGCCGCCGCTCATGTCTTCACCAAACGTGCGCAGCACGTTTGGTGCCCAGAAAAGGACTCGAACCTTCACACCTTGCGGTACCGGCTTCTAAGACCGGCGTGTCTACCAATTTCACCATCTGGGCCTGAGTGTAAGAACGATCGGATTTAACGTGATTCGACCGCTCCTTCAATCTTTATAAGGTCAATTCCCCCGAAAATACCTCGGCCGGGGCGCCGCCGAGCCAGAGCTCACCTGCGGCGTCGCGTTTTACAAAGAGCTTGCCGCCGGGGAATTGTAGCTGTGATTCTTTTTTGCCGCGGCCCATGTCTTCGAGGGCGCGGTGTATCGCAATTGCGCCGGTGCCACAGGCCAGCGTTTCGCCCTCCACGCCGCGTTCAAAGGTTACCGAGGCGCCGGTACCCAGCGAGTGCCAGGTCACGTTGGTGCCGGCTTTGCCAAAGGCCCGGTGGTGGCGCAGTTGTTCGTTTACGGTCGAACGATCGGTATCCGTCCAGCTCTCGTGATTGACGAGCACAAGGTGCGGAATCCCCGTATCGATGAAGGCCAGATAGGCGAGGCCGCGTTCGTTGAGGCCTTCGAGAATCTCGCCGAGCTCCACCACGATGCTGCGATCGGGAGCGCTGCTGGGCATCGGCCAGCGTACCCACATGAGGTCGCCGCGGCCGGCTTCTCCCCGGGCGGTGCCGAGTTTGGTTTGCCAAGACCAGCTTTTGGCTCGTTTGTCACCGTGGCGTCGCAGCCAGGCGGCGGTGCACTTGGCGCCGTTGCCGCACATTTTGGGGGTGGAACCATCTTCGTTGAAGAAGTTCCACTGCCAGCCTTTTTTGTTCTTTTCCAGAAAGATGGCGCCGTCGGCCCCGATCCCGAGCACGCGGTCGCAGAGACGGCGCACGATTTGGGCGTTTTGGAGCTTCGAGCGAGGAACGTCGTGAACCATCACGAAGTCGTTGCCTTCGGACTGGTATTTCCAGAATTTAATTTTCTTTGCTGTCTTTTTGAGTCGTGTCATTCGCTGTGTTTTCTATTTTGGCTTGGCCAGACCACTGAATGTGAGGGCCGCTTGCCTTTTCTGAGCTGCGTGGGTCCTTCTTTACGCCGCATTGAGTCGTCAAAAAGAGGCACAAGACCCCAAAAATCTGTGTGCTCAGCTTGGTCCGACATTGTGTCATGCTAAAATTCAAATTAGCACATCGTATTATATCTAAATAGGGGTCCATGATGGCTGATAGCGAAAAGCAACTGGTTAACTTAATTGAATATGTCGTAAAAGCTCTGGTTGATTTGCCCGATGGTGTGCGCGTGAGTGCCGTTAAAGGCGAGCAGACTACGGTTATTGAGCTTCACGTCGCGAAAGAAGATCTCGGCAAAGTGATCGGCAAACAAGGTCGTACGGCGCAATCGCTGCGCACGATCCTGAATGCGGCATCCACCAAGATGAAAATTCGTTCCGTACTCGAAATCATCGAATAACACCGTCCTGACATCTGCGGTTATAGTCCCTCAGGCATCAAGTGACTGATGTCCAATTGATGCCAACCCTTGTGTCCCAACACCATAATCTTATAGCTGGCCTTCTGCGTTTTCGGCAGATCGGCCACTTTGAGCTTCATGCGCTCTTGCAGCGGCAAACACGTCTGCCCGACGGGCGGCATGGATTGCTGCATGCGAATCACAATCTTGGTGTTGTCTAGTTCTGGCGTCACCAGGGTCTCTTGCGATTTGTGACAAGAGGTCGGACGCCAGCCTTCAACGAAGACTTCGACGTTATCGCCGCCGGTTTTGGCGTCGATGCGATCGATGTAGGGTGCGGCCTCTAACAATTCGCTTTGGGAACCTGATGACGTGTGCGGTGGCGTTGAGGGGCCCCCGACGACCTCAGCAGCTGAGATCAAGATGGCCGCACAACACAATGGTGAGATCCAATCCCTTCCCCTCACTCGTACCACAGTCAACAGTTTGGCACGAAGACGCGAAGAATCAAGAGTTTTGTTGCAGAAATTATGCACTCTGTTCGGATACCGCATCGCTTTTTTCTTTGGCCCACGGCAGGGACTGTTTGGCGGGAGTCTTGAGCTTGTTGGCGAGACCGATTTTGGACATCGTCCAGATCGTGATCCAAGAAAAGTCGATTTCCCAAAAGCGCAGGCCGTGACGGGCCGAGGTGGGGAAGGCGTGGTGGTTGTTGTGCCAGCCTTCGCCGAAGGTGAGCAGCGCAACCCACCAGTTGTTGGTGGCCATTTCGCTTTTGAAATAGCGGTAGCCCCATTTGTGCGCCGCGGAGTTTACGAACCAGGTAACGTGGTACACGAATACGAGGCGTAGGCAGAAACCCCAGAGGAACATGCCGAGTCCGCCGAAGGCGAGCAGCGCGAGGCCGACGATCACCGAGGGGACGTAGGCGTATTTGTCGAGCCAGCGGTAGTAGCTATCCTTGAGCAAATCCGGTGCGAAGGTGTTCTTCACGCCGTCTTCGTACCACTTGGGGTAGCGTTTGAAGATCCACCACATGTGCGCCCACATGAAACCTTCGTTGATGTTGTGCGGATCGAGTTCGTCGTCGGATTCGAGGTGGTGCTGACGGTGCTGGGCCACCCATTCCACGGGCGATCCCTGCGTGGCGAGCGTGCCGAGCGTGGCCCACACGTACTCCACCCACTTGGGAGTTTTGAAGCTCTTGTGGGTGAGGAGGCGGTGGTAGCCGACCGTGATGCCCGTGCCGCTGAGAATGTAGAGCACGAGGGCCACGAAAAAGTTTGGCCAACTGAACATGAAGAATGCGGCGACGGCGGCGGAGTGCATCAAGACCATGAAGATGATGTAGAATGGGTCGATGCGCGTCTTCGCTAGTTTTTGGGCCTCGGATAAGTTGAATGCGTTCATAGTGTGATTCTAGAAAAACACGGCGTCTATGCGCTTGCAACCGCTTTCGAAGTAAAGAAAAAACTCACACCGGCTCCTCACGTAGCGTTAAGTGTCGTATACTCGCTACAATGAAAGTTGATCCGGAACGTCAGTGGTTTGTTTACTTCAAAGAAACAGAATCGGGACCCTACTCTGAACCCGAAATGCTCCAAAAAATCAAAGGTGGTGTCTACGACGGCACCGCGTTCGTGTTCACCGACGGCATGTCCGATTGGGAACTCATCAAAGACACGCGCCTGCAGCAATTGCATCAGGCGTCGAGTGCGACGCCCAGCGG